>Ga0194054_10000300_pt1 | contig 25724 bp, 24 predicted proteins | sample SepL2210m_MetaG_FD_163628 | JGI IMG/M metagenome (GOLD analysis project Ga0194054, IMG submission 163628) | Anoxic zone freshwater microbial communities from boreal shield lake in IISD Experimental Lakes Area, Ontario, Canada - Sep2016-L227-10m | ecosystem: Environmental > Aquatic > Freshwater... | reverse complement strand
TGATCAACCTCGCCCCGGCCCGCCGCCAGGGGGTTCTAGCTGCGATGATGTCTGCGATGACCGCGCCGAATCTGGACCCCGCGAGGCTGCGCGAGGCCTTCAGCCACGTCCCCACCGGCGTCGTCGCCGTTGCCGCCGAGGTCGACGGCGTGCGCGTCGGTCTGGCGGCCAGCACATTCGTGCCCGTGTCGCTGGAACCCCCGCTCGTGTCGTTCTGCGTGCAGAACACCTCTCAGACCTGGCCCAAGCTCGCGTCACTGGCGGCACTGGGCATCAGCGTGCTCGGCGAGGCCCACCACGATGCGGTGCGGACCCTGGCGGCCAAGGCGGGGGATCGGTTCGCCGGCCTGGACACGGTCTCCACGCCGACGGGGGCGGTGTTCATCAAGGACACCTGCATATGGATCGAGAGCGCGGTGGAGACCCTGGTGCCCGCCGGTGACCACACGATCGTGCTGTTGCGCATCCGCGACGTCACGATGCACGCCGACGTGGCGCCCATGGTGTATCACCGCAGCGGCTTCCGCCGCCTCGGCTGACCCTTCGGCTGACTACGTTCGCCGGAACAGCTTGTTGCCGAGCCAGACGACGGGGTCGTACTTGCGGTCGGCGACACGTTCCTTCATCGGGATCAGCGCGTTGTCGGTGATCTTGATGTGCTCGGGGCACACCTCGGTGCAGCACTTGTTGATGTTGCAGTAACCGAGGCCGTGCTCGTCCTGCGCCTGATGCTGGCGGTCCATGGTGTCCAGCGGGTGCATGTCCAGCTCGGCGATCCGCATCAGGTAGCGCGGCCCAGCGAAGGCCTTCTTGTTCTCCTCGTGATCGCGGATGGTGTGACACACGTTCTGACACAGGAAGCATTCGATGCACTTGCGGAACTCCTGCGAGCGCTCCACGTCCATCTGCGCCATCCGGTACTCGCCCGGCTGCAGTTCCTTCGGCGGCGCGAACGACGGAATCTCGCGCGCCTTCTCGTAGTTGAACGACACATCGGTCACCAGGTCGCGGATCACCGGGAAGGCGCGCAACGGGGTGATGGTGATGGTGTCGGCCTCGCTGAACGTCGACATCCGGGTCATGCACATCAGCCGCGGGCGGCCGTTGATCTCCGCCGAGCACGAGCCGCATTTGCCGGCCTTGCAGTTCCACCGCACCGCGAGGTCGGGGGCCTGCTCGGCCTGCAGGCGGTGGATGACGTCGAGGACGACCTCACCCTCGTGGACCTCCACGTCGAAGTCGCGCAGGCCGCCGCCCTCGTCGTCGCCGCGCCACACCTTCAGGTTCGCCTGGTAGCTCATCTCAGCCCTTCCGTCCCGGGTGCCGCGCCAACTCCTCGTCGGTGAAGTACTTTCCGACTTCCTCGATCTCGAACAGTTCGAGCAGATCCTCGCGCATCGGAGGCTGCTCCTCCCGCGTCACGGTGACGGCCGGCATCACCGGGTCGTCACCCGCTGCCCGGCACACCAGCAGGCTGCGGCGCCACTCGGGGCTCATCGACGGGAAGTCGTCGCGGGTGTGACCGCCCCGGCTCTCGGTGCGCGCCAGCGCGGACTTCGCCACGCACTCACTCACCAGCAGCATGTTGCGCATGTCCATGGCCAGGTGCCAGCCCGGGTTGAAGGCGCGGCCGCCGTCGGACTCGATGTTGGCGCAGCGGACCTTGAACTCCGCGATCTTGTCCAGGGCGTGCTGCATCTCCTGCCCGGTGCGGATGATGCCGACGAGGTCGTTCATCGTCTGCTGCAACTCCGCGTGCAGGGTGTAGGGGTTCTCCGGCTTCGCCTTGCCCTGCGGGCCGTTGAACGGCGACAACGCGATCGCGGCCGCTTCGTTGACCGCCTCCTCGGTGACCTCCGGGCGGCTCTTCAGCGCCCGCACGTAGTCGGCGGCGCCGAGTCCGGCACGGCGGCCGAACACCAGAAGGTCCGACAGCGAGTTGCCGCCGAGGCGGTTGGAGCCGTGCATGCCGCCGGAGCATTCGCCGGCCGCGAACAGACCCGGGGTGGCCGCTGCTCCGGTGTCGGGGTCCACCTCGATGCCACCCATGACGTAGTGGCAGGTCGGCCCGATCTCCATGGCCTCCTTGGTGATGTCCACCTCGGCCAGTTCGATGAACTGGTGATACATCGACGGCAGGCGCTTCTGGATGGTCTCAGCCGGCAGCCGTGAGGCGATGTCGAGGTAGACCCCGCCGTGCGGGCTGCCGCGGCCGGCTTTCACCTCGGAGTTGATGGCCCGGGCCACCTCGTCGCGGGGAAGCAGGTCGGGGGTGCGACGGGCGGTTCCCTCACCGGAGCCCTGCTGCTGCTCGGCGAGCCACTGGTCGGCCTCGGCCTCGGTCTCGGCGTACTGACCCTTGAACACCGGCGGGATGTAGTTGAACATGAACCGCTCGCCGTTGGCGTTCTTGAGCACGCCGCCGTCGCCGCGCACGCCCTCGGTGACCAGGATTCCCTTCACCGACAGCGGCCAGACCATCCCCGTGGGGTGGAACTGGATGAACTCCATGTTGATCAGGCCGGCGCCGGCGCGCAGCGCCAGCGCGTGGCCGTCTCCGGTGTACTCCCAGGAGTTCGAGGAGACCTTGAACGACTTGCCGATGCCACCGGTCGCCAGCACCACCGCCGGCGCTTCGAACAGGATGAACTTGCCGGTCTCGCGCCAGTAGCCGAAGGCGCCGGCCACTCTCTTCTGGCCGCCGGCGTTGTCCAGCAGCAGTTCGGTGATCGAGCACTCGGCGAAGATCTTGATCCGCGCCTCGTAGTCACCGAACTCGGCCTTGTCCTCCTGCTGCAGCGAGACGATCTTCTGCTGCAGGGTGCGGATGATCTCCAGGCCGGTGCGGTCGCCGACGTGCGCCAGCCGCGGGTAGGTGTGCCCGCCGAAGTTGCGCTGGCTGATCCGGCCGTCCTTGGTCCGGTCGAACAGCGCGCCGTAAGTCTCCAGCTCCCACACCCGCTCGGGGGATTCCTGCGCGTGCAGTTCGGCCATCCGCCAGTTGTTGAGGAACTTGCCGCCGCGCATGGTGTCGGCGAAGTGGACCTTCCAGTTGTCCTTGGCGTTGGCGTTGCCCATCGCGGCAGCGCAGCCACCTTCGGCCATCACCGTGTGCGCCTTGCCGAAGAGCGACTTGGTGACGACGGCCACCTTCAGACCGCGCTGGCGTGCCTCGATGACCGCACGCAGTCCGGAACCACCGGCGCCGATCACCACGACGTCGTAGGAGAGCCGTTCGACTTCAACCATTTCTGTCCTCACTCACCATGTTGGGCGAACCGCTTGTCAGCCGATGAATCTCAGGTCGGAGATCGTTCCGCTGGCGACGAGCATGATGTAGAAGTCCGTGAACATCAGGCTTCCCAGGGTGATCCACGCGAAGCGCTTGTGGTGGACGTTGAGCCTGCTGATCTGAGTCCACAACCGGTACCGGATCGGGTGCGCCGAGAAGTGCTTGAGACGCCCGCCCATGATGTGGCGGCAGGAGTGACACGACACCGTGTAGGTCCACAGCAGGACGACGTTGGTCCACAGGATGACGTTGCCCAGGCCGAAGCCGAAGCCGGACGGCGAGTGCATCGCCTGAATCGCGTCCCAGGTGTTGATCACCGAGATCACCACGGCTGCATAGAAGAAGTAACGGTGCAGGTTCTGCAGGATCAGCGGGAAGCGGCTCTCACCGGTGTAGGTGGCGTGCGGTTCGGCCACCGCGCATGCGGTCGGCGACTGCCACACCGAGCGGTAATAGGCGCCACGGTAGTAGTAGCAGGTCAGCCGGAACAGCAGCAGGAACGGAAGCGACAGCAGCGCGTAGGGCAGCAGCGACAGCAACCCGGTTCCCGGCAGGATCTGCGGCCAGAACTCGCTTGCCTTGCCGCACTTGACACTCAGGCACGGCGAGTAGAACGGCGTGAGGTAGTGGTACTTCTCGACGAAGAAGTGGTCGCGCTGGAATGCGCGCACCGTTGCGTAGATGAGGAACGCTGCGAACCCGAGATTGTTGAGCAGCGGCATGCGCCACCAGTTGTCGGTCCGCAGAGTGCGTTCGGGGATCTGCGCGCGGCCCGGGGAGAAGACGCCGGTGGCACGTCGGCCGGCCGTCGGTGCGCTCATGTGCTGTGGACCCCTTCCATCGACTTGGATCGAAGGGTACCCACGTCAGGGCATAAGTGTGGTGTCGGGGTCAGCGTCTGTTATGGCCGCCCACACCCTCGTCGTCGATGCCCGCCCAGAACTCTCTGTCATACGGGGTGTCGGGTATCGGGATCTTCTCGCCGACCGCGGCGACGTGTGAGGAGAACTCGAGTTCGGCCGCATCCATGTCCAGAAGTTCCAGGTCACTGAGGATTCGCTCGGCATCGATGACCACGCGCCGCATGGCGGGGGTGTCGCCGTACCGGTTCTTCAGCGTCGCCACGCACCGGCGCAGGTTTCCGGCGATCTGGTGGAGTTCGGCGAGTTCGGCCGCTCTAGACATTCCAACCTCCCGGCAGTAGAAGGTGTCGCACGTCACACCCTCGTTACTCCCGATGTTAGACCCTGGCCCAGCCGAGCCGCAGGCGTTGGCCCGGCCGCAACTGCGCGGCGCGGTCGGTGTCGTCGTCGACGAGCACGCCGATGACGGGATAGCCGCCCGTGACGGGGTGGTCGGCGCCGAGGATCACGGGCTGGCCGTTGGGCGGCACCTGGATGGCGCCCCGGGTCAGCGGTTCGCTGGGCAACTCGCGATCCGGCCAACGCCGTTGCAGCGGCGGGCCGGTCAGACGCAGCCCCACGCGGTCGGCGTGGTGGGACACCGTCCATTCGGCGGACACCAAGGCGCCGGGATCGGTGAACCAGTCCTCGCGCGGGCCGGCGATCATCCGCAGCGTCACCGCGGCGCCCCGCACGGGTTCGACCGCGGCCTGATCGATCGCCGGGTACTGCGCGGCCGGTTCGCCGACGCCGATCCGATCGCCGGCCCGCAACGGCGGGGGACCGATACCCGAGAGGCTGTCGTAGCTGCGCGAGCCCAGAACGAGTGCGGAGGCCACCCCGCCGCGCACCGCGAGGTAGCTGCGCACCCCCGCGGCCGGCGCCGCCAGCGCGATCACCTGACCGGGTGCCACCCGCCGGACGCTGTTGAGGCCGAATGGGGTTCCGTCGACCGTCGGCGTGCAGTCCGCTCCGGTCACCGCGATGTCGACGCTGCCGCCGTGCACGCGCGCGGTGAATCCGCCGAGGGTGACCTCCACGGTGGCGTGCCCGGCCGGGTTGGCGACGAGGCGGTTGGCCAGCGCGTGTGAGCGCCGATCCGCGGCGCCGGAGCGGGTCACGCCCAGGTGCGCGAGGCCGGCGCGGCCGGTGTCCTCGATGACGGCCAGCGGGCCGGGGGCGATCACCTCCAGCGATCTCATCGGCTCACCGACCGGAACCTCACCCACATCCCCGGCGTCAGCAGTGCCGGCCGGGACCGGTCGAGATCCCACAGCGCGGCCCGGGTCGATCCGATGAGTTGCCATCCCCCCGGGGACTCGCGCGGGTAGATGCCGCTGAACTCACCGGCCAGTCCCACCGCGCCGGCCGGCACCCGGGTTCGGGGTTCACCGCGGCGGGGAACCGCCAGACGCTCATCCCCGCCGGTGAGGTAGGCGAAGCCCGGTGCGAATCCGCTGAACGCCACCCGCCAGGGTGTCGCGGTGTGTGCGGCGACCACCTCGCCGACAGTCAGTCCCGTCCGCCGGGACACCTCGTCGAGGTCGGCTCCGTCGTAGACGACGTCGATAACCATGTCCGCGTGCGGGTGATCCGCCACCGGCTGCCGGGGCCGAATCGCCATGGCCGACAGACCGTCCCGGATCTCGCGCTGTGCGTGGCCGTCGGCGACTTCGACCAGCACGGTGCGCGCTCCGGGAACGACGCCGGCCACCCCCGCCCAGGCTTGGCTGCGCAGAGCCTCGGTCAGCCGCAGCACCTCGTCGGTGGAGTCGCACTCCACCAGCAGCGCCCGGTCGCCGTAATCCCGGATGGCCCCATTCCCGATAGCGTCGCTCACGTCAGCGCGTTGTAGGTGGGTTCGTGGCGTTTGACGTAGGCGATCACCCGGTAGGTGACCGGCAGCATCACCACCTCAACCGCGGTCTTGTAGAGCCAGCCCAGCGCGGTGTAGGTGGCGAAGTCCGCGAAGCTGCGGATGCCGATCGCGTGTGCGGCGATGCTGCAGAACACCAGGGTGTCGCCGAACTGGCCGGCGAAGGTGGACCCGACGAGTCGCGCCCACAGGTGCTTCTCCCTGGTGCGCTGTTTGATCTTGACGACCGTCCATGCGTTGATGGTCTGGCCCACGATGAACCCGGCCAGCCCGGCGATGATCAGCTGGGTGTAGGCGCCGACGACATTCTGGAAATGCTCCTGATTGGTGTAGAAGTCCGCGGCGGGCAGATACACCGTCACCCAGAATGCAAGGGCGGCAAGGCCGTTCATCAGGAATCCGAGCAGGATGGCCCGACGTGCCGCGCGGAATCCGTAGACCTCCGCCAGCACGTCGCCGATGATGTAGGTCAGCGGGAAGACGATGAAACCGCCGTCGGTGATGATCGGTCCGAAGGCGACGCCCTTGGTGGCGGTGACGTTGGAGATGATGACCAGAGCGGTGAAGACGGCGACGAGAATCGGGTAGTACACACTGCCCACGCTCGCGAAGCCGGGCGTGGGGGCGTCGCGGGTCTCGATATCGCTCGTCACGCTGCCAATCCAAGCACGCAGGGGGGTTATTCCAAGCACGCCAGGGAAATACCCAGGCCGATCATCGTCGTCGCGATCACCACGTCGAGCACGCGCCATGTGCCGGGTTTGGCGAACAGGCCGGACAGGCGCCGGGCGCCGAATCCCAGTCCGAAGAACCACACCGCACTTGCGGCCGCCGCCCCCGCCCCGAAGTGCCAACGGCCCTCGCCCTGCTGATTGGCCAGTGTGCCGAGCAGCACGACGGTGTCGAGATAGACGTGCGGGTTGAGGAAGGTGAGCGCCAGGCACGTCGCCAGTACGGCGCCGAGTCGGGCCGGGCCCTTCTCGGCGGGTGTCATGACGCCGGGATGTAGCGCCCGGCGGGCGGCGAGCAGACCGTAGCCGATGAGGAACGCGGCGCCGAAATACTTAGCCAGCGTTGTCAATTGGGGGTGCGCGGTGACGAGGGCGCCCACACCCGCGATGCCGGCGATGATCAGGACCAGATCCGATGCGGCGCAGAGTGCGACCACCGGAAGCACGTGTTCATCGCGGATGCCCTGCCGCAACACGAACGCGTTCTGCGCACCGATGGCGGCGATCAGGCTGATCGAGGTGAGGAAGCCGAACAGGACGACGGTCACGGATCGGCGATCTCCACCGGATCGCCGATCCGGATCGTTCCGGACTGCAGCACCCGGCACGCCGAACCTGCCCTGCCGCGCAGTGCTGCGGCCGCACCCGGACCGACGCTGTCGTCCATCAGTCGGCACGGCGCGGCCACCCGCACCACCTCCAGTGTCACCTCGCCGATGCGGATCAGCGTCCCCGGCCGGGTGGGGATCTCGCCTGAGTCCACCGTGATGTTGCGTCGCGTGGCGCCGCTGTCGAACGGGTGGCCGAGTTGTGCTGCCGCACGGTCGAGTGCCTCCCGGGACTGGACGGTGACCTGACGGTGCCGGCTTCCGTGGTAGCGGTCTCCGACGATGCCCTTGCCCTCCTCGACGACGACCGAGTCGGTGGGGCGCATCGGCAACCGCGCGCCCGGGGCGGTGTTGATCTCGACCACGTGCACGCGCCGAAGTCTAGAGTGAGCCCGTCTATGGTGAGCGGCGTGACGCAAGCCGCCGAGCGCACCAGTCCGCAGAGATTCGGCCATCCCCCCGGCCTGGTCAATCTTTTCGGAGTCGAACTCTGGGAACGCTTCTCGTTCTACGGGATGCTGACCATCCTCGGCTATTACCTGTACTACTCGGTGGGCGAAGGCGGCCTCGGACTTCCCAAGACCACCGCGACCGGGATCGTTGGCGCCTACGGCGGGTTCGTGTACCTGTCCACGGTCCTCGGCGGATGGACCGCCGACCGGGTTCTCGGGATGGAGCGCACCGTCTTCTACGGCGGGGTCGTGGTGATGTGCGGACACATCTCGCTGGCGCTGCTGCCCGGGATGGCCGGTGTCACCGTCGGTCTGGTGCTCATCGCTCTGGGCGCCGGTGCGCTGAAGGCCAACGCGTCATCGTTGTTGGGGACGTTGTACGACGACGGCGATCCGCGCCGCGACGGCGGATTCACCCTGTTCTATCTCGGCATCAATATCGGCGCCTTCGCCGGACCGCTCATCACCGGTCTGCTGCAGACCAGGCTGGGGTTCCACTACGGTTTCGGCGCCGCCGCGATCGGCATGGCATTCGGACTGGCGCAGTACGTGGTCTTCCGCCGCAACCTCGGCAGCCACGGGCGCACGGTGCCGCATCCGCTGTCACAACGTGACTTCTGGCGGACCGCCGCGCTCGTCGCGGTGATCCTGGGCGCCATCGCGGCCGGGTTCGCCACCGGGCTCCTCACGCTGGGCAACCTGTCCCAGGCGACGACAGCGCTGATCCTCGTCGCCTCGGTGAGCTACTTCACAATCATGTTGCGCAGCCCGCGGGTCAGCGCCGTCGAGCGGGTGCGGGTGCGGGCGTTCATCCCACTGTTCATCGCCAGTGCGGTGTTCTGGTCGCTGTTCCAGCAGATCTTCACCGTGCTGGCGGTGTACTCCGACGAGCGGATCAACTGGACGATCTTCGGCTGGACGGCGCCGGCGAGCTGGATCGGATCCATCGAACCGGTGTGGGTCATTCTGCTTTCACCGGTCTTCGCCGCGATGTGGACTCGCTTGGGCCGGCGCGCCCCCACCACGCCGCGCAAGTTCGCCTACGGGGTGATCGGTATGGGCTTGGCGTTCCTGTTGTTCCTCACTGTCGCCGGAACTCCCGGGCGCACGGTCCCGGTGCTGGCGGTGGTCGCCATCCTGGGGGCGTTCGCGATCCCGGAACTGATGCTCTCACCGATCGCGTTGTCGGTCACGACGCAGTTGGCGCCCAACGCCTTCCGGGCACAGATGATGGCGCTGGCGTTCTTCTCGGTCGGCCTTGGCACCGCGATGTCGGGCGTGCTGTCCCGCTACTACGACCCGGCCCACGAGGTCGCGTATTTCGGCACCGTCGGTCTGGTGGCCGTCGGCGTCGGTGTCGTGGTGTGGGTGATCGCCCCGCGGATCAGTGCTCTGATGGAGGGTGTGCACTGACGGACCTTCGCGGCGCGTACGGCCACGGGTTGTTGCGCTCGGGCACCGACTGGGCCCGGCTCTCCTTGAGCCGCATCCGCAACCGCGTGCGCAACTCGTGCAGCGCCGGATCGTCCCAGCGGTTGACCGCCTCGATCGGGTCATCGGTCAGGTCGTAGAGCTCCCACTGGTCATCGAGCGGGCTGGTCCGGTACACATCCCCGCCGGGACCGTTGGCGGCCAGGTGGCGCACGCCGGGCTCGGTCCACGTCGACGGGTCGTCGAAGCTGCGGACCAGCTTCCACAGGTGGCCGTCGACCGTTACGACCAGGCCCTCGAAGTTCGCGGCGGTGTGTGCGGGAATCCGGATACGAAGCGGGGCTGGCGGATCGGCGGTCCCCTTGTGTATCCGGCCCAGCAGCATCCGGCCCAGTCCGGAGGCGCCGGAATCACCTTCGAGCATGTTGTCGCGCGTCATCAGGTACACCGCACGGGTCTCGTCGGCGGCGGCGCCGTCGACCACCGGCATCAGGTCGCGGCCCGGCAGCGGATGCACTTCGGAGAACGACTCACGCAGCGCGTCCGCGACCGCACCGACATCAACGCCGGCGGCGCCGAGCAGCGTCGGGACGATGTCGACGTGCGACGTCGGTGCGGTCACGGTCCGCGGCCGAGTGGGGTTGGACCCGGTGCGCACGATCGTGAACGGAACCCGGGTGGCCTCGTCGTAGAGGTTGAACCACTTCTGGTGTAGTCCGCCGTGCGCGCCCAGCAGATCGCCGTGGTCCGCGGTGCGCACCAGCACGGCTTCCTGCGAACCCTCGGTCACCGCCCGGCGCACCCGGTCGATCGGCGCGTCGACTTCGGCGTGCAGCCGGTAGTAGAGGTCGCGGTAGCGCTGGGCGTTGCGGGTGTAGATCTGCTCGATCGCCGCGGCCGGGCCGTAGCCGGAGTAGTAGGCCTCCCGGAATGCGATCTGGGCGGCCGGTTTGTCGCGCAGATCCTCCTTCGCCGTCGGCGCCGCCGGCACGGGGGGCGGATCGAGCGGGGACGCTTTGAGCGGACTGCGCAACGCCCAGGTGGGGAACAGCACGATGTCGTGCGGGTTGACGAAGCTCGCCACGAGCAGGAACGGACGCAGTGCATCGGGATCACCGGCGCGCCGGCGCTCGTAGCGATCCTCCAGCCAGGCCACCACCCGGTCGGCGATCAGCGGATCGCGGCGCAGTCCGGAGTTGGCCAGTCCGGCGCCGTGCGGTTCGGGCCCGACCCACCCGGAGAATCCATACGGAGCCAGCGGATCGGCGTCGAGGTAGCGCAGCACCGCGGCCTCGTCGACCACACCGTCGTCGTCGTTGGTGGCCACCGTCGCCCCGGTGTCGGGGTCGGTCAGGTCGGCATGCGAGATGTGCCACTTGCCGTCGTAGTGGGTGTCATATCCCGCAGCGCGGAACCAGTTGCCCAGCGTCGGCACCTCCCACGGCCGCAGCCAGCGCATCCGGGAGTCGTCGTAGACCTTGCCGATGCCGTCGGTCTGGGTGACGCCGTGCAGATCCGGATACTGGCCGGTGAACATCGTCGGCCGGCTCGGCACGCACGCCAGCGAGCCGGTGTAGTGCCTGGTGAAGCTCACCCCGTGCTCGTCGAACCACCGGCGTCCGGTGAGCATCCGCTCCCGCCAGGCCAGGACCTCCTCGGATTCGTACGGCGGGACGGCGCGTTCCTCGTCGGTCATCACGATGACGATGTCGGGATGGTCGATGTCGGGACGATCAGACACCCTTGTCCTCCACTCGTTGGGCAAGTCCGGTCAGCATGGTGTCGGACTGCGTGGCCATGAATCTGCACAGTGCACGTTCAGCGATGCGGGCGATCGGGTTGGCGGCGATCTCGACGGTCGTGGTGAGGGTGACGTCGGTGCCGCCGCCGGCGGACGTCACATCCCAGCGGTTGGCGACTCGCCCCAGTCGGCGCGGCAGACCCTCGATGTCGTAGGCGAGGACAGTCGGCTGCGTGCTCTCGGTGATCCGCTCGACCAGCGCATTGCGCCCCACCTGCACCCGTCGCGTCGTCCCGACCGCGCTGGCGTCGTCGCCGTGATCGAGCAGACAGGAGTGATCGACGTTGGGCGCCCACGAACTGATCGCGCCGAAGTCGGCCAGCACCGCCCACACCCGCTCGGCCGGTGCCGCGACCGTCCGGGTTCGGGTGATCGTCGCCATCGCACCAGGATAGGTATCCGGCTCGCATAGGGTTGGCCCATGGTCAGTCTCTCCGGTCTGGGAGCCCAGGTGCTCGGCAAGGTTGCACATCTGGCCGAGCGCGGTTCGGCGGAACTGCACTACCTGCAGAAGATGATCCAGGCCGGCGCGTTCGGTCTGGAACCACCGCAGAACCTCGTGGCGATGGTCGCCGATCTTCGCCGCTGGGGTGAGGTCGGGATGATCCCCGCGCTGAACGCCCGCCGGTACCCGAACCGCACGGCCCTGATCGACGACGAGGGCACCATGACCTTCGCCGAACTCAACGACGCCTCCAACGCCGCGGCCAACGGGCTGCTGGCGATGGGCGTCACCGGCGGCGACGGGGTCGCGATCCTGGCGCGCAACCATCGCTGGTTCCTGATCGCGAACTACGCCTGCGCCCGGGTGGGCGCCCGCACGATCATGCTGAACACCGAATTCTCCGGTCCGCAGATCCGCGAGGTGTCCCAGCGCGAGGGCGCGAAGGTGATCATCTACGACGACGAGTACGCCGACGCCGTGACGCAGGCGCGGGCGCCACTGGGCATGCTGCGCGCTCTGGGCACCAACCCGGATTCGCCATCGCCGTCGGGCAGCACCGACGAGACGCTGGCCGATCTGATCGCCCGCAGCCCCAGGACCGATGCGCCGAGAGCCACCAAGCGTTCCTCGATCATCATCCTGACCAGTGGCACCACCGGCACGCCCAAGGGGGCCAACCGTCATGCGCCGCCCACGCTCGCCCCGATCGGCGGCGTGCTCTCACATGTGCCGTTCAAATCCGGTGAGATCACCGCGCTGCCGTCGCCGATGTTCCACGCGCTGGGATATCTGCACGCGACGATCGCCATGACACTGGGCTCCACACTGGTGCTGCATCGCCGGTTCAATCCGGCCACCGTGCTCTCCGACGTTCCCAAGCACAGGGTGAACGCCATCGTGGTCGTGCCGGTGATGCTCTCGCGCATGCTCGACGCGCTGGAGTCCATGGATCCCAAACCGGATCTCTCCAGCCTGCGGATCATCTTCGTGTCGGGTTCCCAACTCGGCGGCGAACTGGCCAGCCGGGCGATAAAGGACATCGGCCCGGTGGTCTACAACATGTACGGCTCAACCGAGATCGCGTTCGTCACCATCGCCCGGCCGAAGGATCTCAGGAAGAACCCGGCCACCGTCGGGCCGCTGATCAGGGGTGTCAAGGTCAAGATCCTCAACGAGAACGGCCACGAGGTGAGGCGCGGTGAGGTGGGACGGATCTTCGTCGGCAACTCGTTTCCGTTCGAGGGCTACACCGGCGGTGGCGGCAAGGAGATCATCGACGGCCTGATGTCCTCCGGCGACGTGGGTCACTTCGATGACGACGGACTGCTCTACGTCAGCGGCCGCGATGACGAGATGATCGTCTCCGGTGGGGAGAACGTGTTCCCCGCGGAGGTCGAGGACCTCATCAGCGGCCACCCCGAGGTGATCGAAGCCACCGCGATCGGTGTCGACGACAAGGACTTCGGACAGCGGTTGCGTGCCTTCGTCGTCCTCAAAGAGGGTGCCGAGCTGACCGAGGACGCGATCAAGGACTACGTGCGCGATCACCTGGCGCGGTACAAGGTCCCGCGCGAGGTGATCTTCCTCGCGGAGTTGCCGCGCAATCCGACCGGCAAGATCCTCAAGCGCGAACTGCGCCAGATCGAGATCACGTAGGGCCAGGGGTTCGGAATCGTGAAATCGTCGGTCTGGATCACCTGGCTGCAGGTCATCCTGGCCGTCCTGTTCGTTTACGCGCTGGTTCTTGTGTTCGCCGGGTCAGTCGCCGGTTGGATGTTCACGGCGTTGGGTTTCGGGCCACCGTCGCCGGTCGACTCCGATGGTGTCGGCGCCTACCTCAAACTTCCGTTCATGGTGCTGGGCGCCGTTCTCGCCGGCTGGTCGCTGATGATGATCCAGATCGTGCGGGGACCGCTGCGCGACGGATCGAACTGGGCGTTACCCGTCCTGATCCGGTCTCTGGTGCTCTGGTTCGTCCTCGACACCGGAATGTCGGTGGTGCTCGGCTTCCCGATGCACGCGTTGTTCAACGTGCCGTTTGCGCTCGCGTTAGGCATCCCGTTGTGGATGCTCAAGTCGAGGTCCCAGTGAGCGCAGCGGGTTATGCCGGGGCGGTGATCTCGATCGTTGCCGGCTGCCTCGGTCTGATCTGGCCGCGCCCGGTCAGCGCCGTCATCGGTCTGCAACTGCCGGGGAAACTCGGACTCTCGGAGTTCCGCGCAACCTATGGCGGGCTGTTCATCGGTGTCGGCCTTGCCACACTGATCCTCGGCAGCCGCGACGCGGCCCTGGTGCTCGCCGCGGCGTGGGGAGGGGCCTTCGTCGCGCGGGCGATATCGCTGATCGTCGACAAATCCCGCTCCAAGGAGAACGTCGCCGGACTGGTCATCGAACTCGGGGTGGCGTCCCTGTTGGTCCTTGGCTGAATGCCGTCATCGACTGGGCCGCACCCTTAGTTCAGCGATACGCGTGACCACCGAGCGCGGCGCCAGGCGGGAGCTCGAGGCCATCAAACGGTTCAGAGTCCCTGACACCACGGTCGGTCCGTTTCCGTCGAAGAAGGCTTTCAGCCCCACCGCGGCGACCTCGTCGGCAGATTGACGGCCGCTGGTCATGAAGTCTTTGCCGGTGGCGTCGAAGAACTCCGTCTCGGTCGCTCCGGGGCAGAGCGCCACCACCCGCACCCCGGTCTTGCGGGTCTCGGCCCACAGCGCCTCGGTGAAGGACAACACGAACGCCTTGGTCGCCGCATACACCGCCATGGTCGGGATGGGCTGGAACCCCGCGGTCGAGGCGACGTTGAGGACCCCGCCCCGTCCGCGCTCAACCATCCCCGGCAGCAGCCGCGAGGTGAGGGTGACCAGTGAGGAGCAGTTGAGCTGAATCTCGCGCGCAAGGTTGTCGGGATCCTCGTCGACGAACAGATTGTGCGATCCGAAACCGGCGTTGTTGACCAGCACGTCGACCACGGTGCCGTCACCGGCCAAGCGGTCCGTCAAAGCCTTGGGACCCTCGGGTACAGCCAAATCTGAAACGATGACGCCGACCTCTATGCCGGGATGCTGGGAGCGCAACCGCGTGGCGAGCGCCTGCAGTCGGTCCTCGCTGCGCGCGGCCAGCACGAGATTCAACCCGCGCGCCGCCATTTGCAGGGCGAACTGTTCGCCGATACCGCTGCTGGCGCCGGTCACCAACGCGGTCTGCGCTAACGGACTCATGTGCTTGTCTCCTTTGTCATTGCGGTCGCCCGCAGATTCCCGTTACGGCGAAGTCGAGTAAGGACTCCAGCGCCTCCGCCCGAGCCGAGATCAAGGGCAGGTGCGCGGCCCCGTCGAGGTAGAGGCAGGCGAATCCGTGCACCGTTGCCCACGCCTTGAGCTCGGCCCCGGGGCGCTTGCTCTTGGGCAGCACGCCGTGGCTGACCAACTCGTCGAGTGATCCGCCCAGCAGCCCGTACGGCGACTGGGGATCCTCGGTCGCCCAGCTGGGCTCAAGGTTGGCCGCACCGCTTCGGCCGAACATCACGTCGAACAACTCCGGGTGGGCCAGTGCGAACTCGACGTAGGCACGGCCGGTGGCCTTGAACCTGGCGATGGCAGCAGTGGCCGGGTTTCGCCCGCGGGACGCTGCCATCGCCCGGCGCATGCGTGTGCCGAGTCGCTCGAACCCGTGCTGTGCGACCGCGGTGAGCAGCGCCGACTTGTCGCTGAAATGGCGATAGGCCGCATTGGGTGAGACACCGACGTCGCGGGCCGCTGCGCGCAGACTGAACTCCTCGACGCCGCCGGACTCAATGAGGTGCACCGCGGCGGCGACGAGCGCGTTGCGGAGGTCACCGTGGTGGTAGGGCTGTTTGGCGGCGGTCATCGCCTTATATGTTGACAGCGTGAACATAAAATGTAAAGTTCACAGCGTTAACATTTCACTCAGCGACGCTGAAACGCAGCAGGCCATCGCCGGCAAAAAGCGCAAGCCGCAGATCGGTATCGAGATCACCCCCGAGGAGAAGTCATGACGACGATGAAGACAGCGGGAAACATCTACCTGGAGGGCAACTTCGCCCCGGTCGACTCAGAGGTCACCGCCTTCGACCTGGAGGTGATCGGCGAGATCCCGGCCGAACTGGAGGGCCGATATCTGCGCAACGGCCCCAACCCGGTGAGCGTCTCATCCCCGGAACAGCACCACTGGTTCGCCGGTCCCGGGATGATCCACGGTGTCCGACTGCGCGACGGCAAGGCCCAGTGGTATCGCAACCGCTGGGTGCGCAGCCAGGCCGTGCGGACCGCACTCGGCGAAGAGGTCAGCGGTGATAAGCCGCAGAGTTCGCCCAACACCAACATCGCCGGGTGGGCCGGGCTGACCCTGGCACTGGTGGAGGGCGGGGGAGTGCCGGTCCAGTTGAGCGAGGAACTCGACACCCTCGGCGCCAACGGATTTTCCGGCACCTTGCCGGGCGCCTTCAGCGCGCACCCGAAGTTCGATCCGGTGACCCGTGAGTGGCACGCGATGTGTTACTCGTGGGCGCAGTGGCTCGACCATATCCAGTACGTGGTCGTCGGGCCCGACGGCCGGGTTTCCAAGACGCTCGACATTCCGCTGCCCGGGATGGTGATGGTGCACGACATGTCGCTGACCCGCCGCTACGCGGTGGTCTATGACCTGCCGGTCACCGTCGACTTCGGTCTGGTCGAGGCAGGCCGTTTCCCGTTCCGGTGGAACCCCGCCTACACCCCGCGGATCGGCCTGCTTCCACGCAGCGATACCGACGCTTCGGACATCATCTGGTGCGAGTTGGACCCGTGCTACGCCTACCACCCCATGAACGCCTACGACGCCGAGGACGGCACCGTGGTGATCGACATCTGCCGCTACGACCGGATGTTCGACCGTGACATCCTCGGTCCGGCGGGCGATTGCCTGCCCAGCCTGTATCGCTGGACGGTCGATCCGGTGCGCCGAACCGTGCGCCAGCAGCAACTCGACGACCGCGCGATGGAGTTCCCGCGCGTCGCCTCCTCGGTGTCCACCCTGCCGCACCGGTTCGGCTACGGCGCCGGCCTGGAGGCGGGTTTCGCCCCCGGCGACGTCTACAAGCACGATCTGCAGCGCGGCAGTGTGGCGGTGCACGCACTCGGAGCGGGCCGGGGTTCGGCGGAACCGGACTTCGTGCCCCGCGAACACCCGCGGAGCGAGGATGACGGCTGGCTGATGAGTTACGTCTACGACGCGACCACCAACCGCAGCGAACTGGTCATCCTCGACTCCCGCGACATGTCGATACCCCCGGTCGCACGAGTGCTGCTGCCGCAGCGGGTGCCGTTCGGCTTCCACGGCAACTGGATCAGCGACCACGATCAGCCGGCATGACCGCGCTCAACCGGCGTGTTCGCACCAGGGTGGGCACCCTCGCCGTGGCCGACCACGGCTCCGGCACACCGGTGGTCATGTGGCCGTCGCTGTTCAGCGATCACCGGCTCTACGACCTCGTCGTGGACCAGTTGGGACCCACATGGCGCACCATCGCCGTCGACGGGCCGGGCTTCGGTCGCAGCACCTCACCGCAGGGCGACGTCCCGCCGGCCGAATACGCCGCGGCCGTGGTCGACTTGCTTGACGAACTCGGGCTCGATCAGTCCTTCGTTGCCGGCTGCTCCTGGGGCGGACAAGTCGCCGCGCACGTCGCGGTGCAATCGCCGAATCGCTGTCGCGGGGTGTTGATGATGAACACCCCGCTGGCGCCCAGCATGGGAGGCCATCGAACGCTGATCCTCGGCACCCGCTGGCTCGGGTCGACGGCCTTCTGGGGCAGAGGTGTTGCGCGGTCGATGATCGCCGAGCCCACGACGAGGGCCCACCCGGAACGGGTCGCCGAATTCGTGGCGGCGTTCCGATCCTTCGACCGCGCGGCCGCCGCCACTACCGCGCAAACTGTGCTCGCCCGATCGCCTGGACTGGCCGATGTGCTTCCCCGACTGCGGGCGCCGGCCACCATCCTGATGGGAGCCGACGACCGGCTCTACCCGCCCGCCGAGGCTATGCCACTCGCGCAACGTGCGGTCAACGCGAGTGTGGAGGTCGTGCCGTTGTGCGGGCACCTCGCACCGCTGGAGGCACCGCAGGCCGTGGTCGAAGCGCTGGAAACGCTTAGGGATCGCGCGGAAGGCCCAGCAACCGTTCGGCGATGATGTTCAGCTGCACCTCGGAGGTGCCGCCGTAGATCGTCGTCGCCCGACTCGCGAGCAGGTACTCCGCCCAGGTTCCCTGGAGCGTGTCTTTTTCCCAGATGGAGCCGTCGATCCCGAACGAGGACACCGCGAACTCCGCATAGCCCTGGCCGGTGCGCATCGACAGCAGCTTGGAGATCGCCGCCGACGGCATCGCGTCCCCGCCGGCCAGCGTCAGCAGCGTGGACCGCATGCCCATCAGCTTGGCGGCGTGGCCCTCGGCGATCAGCCGACCGGCGCGGTCATGGCCGGTCTGGTCGAAGTGGCCGTCACGAACGAAGTCGATGAACTTTGGCAGGCTGGGCAGGAAGAACGGCTCGTCGCTGCCGATCGAGACGCGTTCGGCGGTCAGCGTGTTGCGGCTGACCTCCCAACCCAGGTTCACCTCGCCGAGAACGTGATCGTCGGGCACGAAGACGTCGTCGATGAACACCGTGTTGAACAACGCGTTGCCGGTCAGCTCCCGCAGCGGTTTGACCTCGACACCGGGCTGCTTCATGTCGAGCAGAAAGTAGGTGATGCCGTTGTGCTTGGGAGCATTCGGATCGGTGCGTGCCAGCAGGGCGCCCCACTGCGAGAACTGCGCCGCGGTGGTCCAGATCTTCTGCCCGGTGATGCGCCACCCGCCGTCGACCTTGGTGGCCTTGGTGGTCAGGCTCGCCAGATCCGAACCGGCTCCCGGTTCGGAGAACAGCTGGCACCAGATCATCTCGCCGCGGAACGTCGGGGGCAGGAAGCGCTGCTTCTGTTCGTCGGTTCCGTAGGCGACGATCGACGGGATGATCCACGCCGCGATGCCCATGCTCGGCCGCTTGACCCGCCCGGTGCTGAACTCCTGGGAGACGATGATCTGCTCGACCGGGCTCGCGGCCCGGCCCCACGGCTTGGGTAGGTAGGGCAGCACCCAGCCACCCTCGGCGATCGCGGCTTTGCGCTCCTCACTCGGAATCGCTTTGAGCCCGGCGACTTCCGCGCGGATCTCCTCGCGCACCTTCTCGGTCTCGGGGTCGAGGTCGATGTCGAGCTGTCGCATCCCGGTGCTGATCGCGGTGTCGACGACGCGTTGCGGGTACTCGGTCGAGCGCCCGAATGCCGCGACGAGCGCCAGCGTGCGGCGGTAGTAGATGTTGGTGTCGTGTTCCCAGGTGAAGCCGATGCCGCCGTGCACCTGGATGCAGTCCTGCGCGCAGTGTTGCGCGGCCTCGGGTGCCAGCGTCGCAGCGACGGCGGCAGCGAACTCATAGTGTGTCTCGGCGTTATCCCAGTCGTTCGCCGCGGCCTCGTCGAGGGCGCGCGCGGCGTCCCACACCGCGGCGGTGGCGCGTTCGGTGGTCGCGATCATCTCGGCGCACTTGTGTTTGACGGCCTGGAACTGGCCGATCGGCCGGCCGAACTGTTCGCGGATCTTGGCGTACTCCGATGCGGTGTCGGTGGCCCACCGCGCGATGCCGACCGCCTCCGCGGACAGCAGCGTGGTGACGATCGCACGCCCGGCGGCCTGGGAGAGATTGGACAGCAGCGCGTCGGCGCCGATCTCGACGGCGTTGGCCCGGACGTGGGCGATGGGCCGCAGCGGGTCGACGGAGCGCAGCGGTTCGATTTCCAGTGCGGCGGCGTCGATCACCGCCCACTCGACGCCGCTGTCGATGGCGACCGGCAGCACCAGTACCGAGGCCTGCGCCGCCGACGGGACCGAGCGCGCCTCACCGCGGATCACCAGCGCGTCACCCTGGCGGGTCGCGGTCAGATCGGACTCCAGCGCGTACGCGGCGATCGCGTCGCCGGAGGCCAGCGTCGCCAGCACCTTGGTCTCGGGGTCGTGCGCGGAGATCAGCGCGCTGGCGATCGCCGACGGGACGAACGGCCCGGGTGCGGCGGCATAGCCGAACGCGGCGATCACCACGGCGAGTTCCAGCAATCCGGCGCCCTGGCCGTCGACCGACTCCGCCAGGTGCAGACCGTGCAGCCCCTGCTCGGCGGCGCTCTGCCAGTAGACCGGCGGGTTCTGGACCGGCGTCTCCAATGAGGCGTGCAGCACCTCCGAGGGCACCATGCGCTCCAGCAGGGAAGTCACGGACTTGGCGAGTTCGATGTGTTCGGGCTCGATCGCGATGGGCATGTCGCTGCGGTTCCTCCCGTGTTGACGACGTCTGGAAACGGCTGACCAGTGGGTAGAGGCTCAGGGGCTGGGTCAGAGAGTACCCGCGCCGCAGGCCGCCGGACCGGGCGGTTCGGGGGAGGTGAAAATCCCTCGGGTGGCGGTTATGCGACCTTAAAGTCCTGATATCGGAAAAACACTTTTCAGTCGTTGGCTTCCGGCGGGCGTCGTCGCCGCCGGCCTCGGACTGGCGTTCACCGCCGGGGCCGCCGTCGCATCCGCCGCGCCCGGTGGTGGCCGGTCCGACAGTGCGGACCCGACCTCCGCGCGCACGGTGCGCCCGGCTGTCGGTGCATCGCACGAGGCGCGCAGCACTGCGCGCAAGACCACAATGTCGGCGTCCAAAACCGCCGCGCCGCCGGCGGCATCCCGCCGGAGCCAGTCGGCGGTCACCGCATCGCCGTCGAGCCCCAATGCCCTGAATGCGATGCCTGGTGTCGGCCCGATCAAGGCCGCGGTACTGGCCGCGCAGGCCTACATCTACGGCTATCCGCTGCTGGAGTTCGAGAAGTACCGCTCGGGCGTGACGAGCCTCAACACGATCACCTCGTTCACCACCTTCGCCCGACCCGACACCGTGCCGATCTGGCGCCCCAACACCGACACGCTGTACTCGCGGGCCGTCCTGGATCTGAGTGACGGACCGGTGGTGCTGTCGATCCCCGACATGGGCGAGCGATACTTCAGCTTCCAGTTGAACGATCCCTACACCAACGTCACCGGCTACATCGGTTCACGCTCCACCGGATCGGGTCCGGGCGTGTACGCGATCACCTGGAGCGGCGGACCGCAGGTCACCGTCGACGGCGCCCAGGTGGTGACGGTGCCCTACCCCAGCATGCTGCTGATCGGCCGGACCCTCGCGGGCGGTCCGGCCGATCAGCAGGCCGCGATCGCGTTGATGAACCAGTACACGCTCACCCCCACCGGTGCGGCGGGAAGTCCTCCGCCGGTGACGCCGGCGCCGGAGGGCCTTGCGGTGCTGGACGCGATCAGCGCGGCGATGCAACTCAATCCGCCGCCGGCGGTCGACGCTGCGGCGCTGGAGGCGTTCCGGCTCATCGGTGTGGGCGCCGGGCTGCACGTCACCGACGCCCATCTCGGCGTGCTCGCCACCCTCGCGGCGGACCTGACGGTGCGGATCATGGCCGCGTTGGGCCCGGCGGTGGCTATCGCGACCCAGTACCTCTCCGCATTCCAGCAGGGCGGTTGGGCCACACCGGATTCCAAGATCGGCAACTACGGGGTCGACTACCAACTGCGCGCCGGAGTCTCCAACATCGGCCCGTGGGCCAACACTCCCGACGAGGCGGTCTACTCCGCCGGCTTGCTGGACAGCAACCTGTTGCCGCTCATCGGTCTTCGGTCCTACGTGATCCACTTCGCGCCGGGACAGGAACCGCCCGCGGGTGCGTTCTGGTCGGTCACCGTCTACGGCTCCAACGGACAGTTGGTGTCCAATCCGCTGAACCGGTACAGCATCAGCAACAGCCGGCCCGGTGAACTCCTGCGCCGGCCGGACGGCTCGATCGACATCATCCTGTCCCAGAACGATCCCGGTGACGCGAGCGCCAACTGGCTTCCCGTTCCGCCGGACTGGTTCACCGCCTACCTGCGCGTGTACGTGCCGGCGCAGAGCGTCCTCGACGGCCGCTGGACTCCGCCGCCGATCACTCCGATCTGAGGCCCTGTTCCGGTTCTGTGATGGCGGCGCGGGGAGCGGCCCTCAACGCCACCACCAGACCGGCGCAGGCCACCATGACCGCGCCTACCGCCCACATGCCGGCCCGGTTGTCGCCCGTGAGGTCCTCCAGGGCGCCGGTGACGTAGGGAGCCGCGAATCCGCCGAGATTGCCCAATGAGTTGATCAAGCCGATCCCGCCCGCGGCGGCCGCGCCGGTGAGGAACCGCGACGGCAGCGCCCAGAACACCGGCAGCGCACTGTAGATACCGACCGCCGCGATGACCACCGGCACCATCACCGCGACCGGATGGCGCAGATACAGCGCCACCGGAATGGAAACGCCGCCCAGAGCCAGTGGGATCGCCACATGCCAGACGTGTTCCCGCACGCGGTCGGCATGGCGCGACCAGAAGAACATCGCCACTGCGGCGAACGCATACGGGATCGCGGAGATCAGACCCACCTCGATGATCGACAGCTGGAGGCCGAACATCTTCTTGAAGCCGGCGACGATCGACGGCAGAAAGAAGGCCAGCGCGTAGAGGCCGTAGGCGATGCCGAAGTAGACCACCGCCAGCGCCCACACCCGCGGGCTGCTCAGTGCGCGGCGCAATGGGTAGTGGTAGCGGGCCGCGGTATCCCGGTGCTCGGCGTCGAGCACACCGATCAGCCATTGCCGCTGCGCGGCGGTCAGCCAGCGCGCGTCGGCGGGGCGGTCGGTGAGGTAGAACCAGCAGACCACACCGAGTATCACGGCGGGAAGACCGACGCAGATCATCATGAACCGCCAGCCGGCGAGTCCGAAGACGCCGTGTCCGGCCTCGATGAGCCACGCCGCCAGCGGCGTACCGATCGCCGACGCCATCGGGATGGCCAGCATGAACAGCCCCACCATCCGAGCCCGGTAGGCGGACGGGAACCACTGGCTCAGAAAGAACACGACGCCCGGGAACAGTCCGGCCTCGGCGACGCCGAGGGCGAATCGCAGCAGCAGCAGGGTGGTGGCGTTGGGCGCGAAACCGATGGCGACCGCGACGATGCCCCACGACACCGCGATGCGCGCCAGCCAACGGCGGGCACCGAAACGCACCAGCGCCAGATTTGATGGCACCTCCACCAACACGTACCCGATGAAGAAAACACCGGAGGCCAAACCGAACATCGTGGCGGTCAACTGAAGGTCGGCGCTGATCTGCTGTTTGGCGATGCCAAGGTTCGTGCGGTCCAGGTAGTTGACGAAGTACAGCGCCATCAGCAGCGGAACCAGACGCACGCTCACCCGCCGCAGGGTCGACGCGGCCAGCGCGGGATCAGCGGGGTCAGTCGTGGGCAAGCCGGACATCGGACCTCCCATTGACGACGTTGATCAGATCCTGGCGATCGCGCAGCCGCCGGCAGTTGTCGATCGCCGCCTCGAGGTAGCGGTGCATGGTGTCGCGGGTGTACCAGACCACGTGCGGGGTGAGCACCACGTTGTCCAACTCCAGCAGCGGGTTTCGCGGGTCGACCGGCTCGACGGCGAACACGTCCAGACCGGCGCCTGCCAGCTGCCCTTCGCGCAGCGCATCGGTCAGTGCCGCCTCGTCGACGATCGCGCCGCGGGAGGTGTTGACCAGAATCGCCGAGGGCTTCATCAGTCGCAGCGCCGCCGCGTCGATCAGGTGCTCGGTGTCGTCTGTCAGCGGCAGGTGCAGGCTGACGACGTCGCTCTCGGCCAGCAGTGCGGGCAGGCTCCGCCAACCGGGGGTGCCGTCGTCGCCGGTGCTGGTGTGCAGCACCCGGGCACCCATCGCCGCGACGATGCGTTCCACCCGCGTGGCGATGTTGCCGTAGCCGACCAGTCCCACCGTGCACCCCCCGATGTCGCGCACCGTCTCACCGAGGGTGGCGTCGGTGGGCCAGCCGCGGCCGGAACGGGTTGCGCGGTCCAGGGCCGGCAGCCGGCGCATCACCGCGAGCATCAGCAGCACGGTGCCCTCGGCCGCCGACGGCGCGTTGGCCCCGGGCATGTTCGCGACGGCGATGCCGAGTTGCGTGGCTGTCGGCACGTCGATCGTGTTCACGCCCGCGCCGAGCTTGTGCACCAGCCGCAGCCGCCGGCCGCGGCGCAGATCCTCACCGGTCAGTGGGCGCAGCACATGCCACACCACATCGGCCCACGGCAGATCGCGGTGCAGGGTGTCGTCGTCGTCCTCGTGGCACCAGCGCACCTGCAGCCAGTCCGACTGGTCGGCAACGAGATCCAGCACCGCCGGGCCGGGGAAAAAGTGCGCCAGCACTCTCACCGGCGGCAGGCCGACGGACTCTGCGACGACGCCTGCCATGACAGATGACGATATTCGCGTCAGCAGCGGTGCCTACAATCGGACCTGGACAGGAGGCCGCTGTGATCAAGCCCGTCGCGATCAAACCCGATGTTCCCGACCGCCCCGTCAGCGAGTCGTGCGCGACGCCGCAGCGCCGCGGTGTGCTGACCAGGCTGGTGCGCGGCGCGGGGTTCGACGACGGCCTGATGGGTGTGGCACTGCTGGCCGGGCCCGCGAACGTGATCATGCAACTCGCCCTGCCGGGCGTCGGATACGGCGTGATGGAGAGCCGGGTCGAGAGCGGCCGTATCGACCGCCACCCCATCAAGCGGGCGCGCACCACGTTCACCTATCTGGCGGTCGCCGGCCGCGGCAACGAGGTCCAGCAGCGCGAATACCGCAAGGCCGTCACGCGGGTGCATGCCCAGGTGTTCTCAGATGAGGACAGCCCCGTGCAGTACCGCGCGCTGGACCCGCAGCTGCAGTTGTGGGTGGCGGCGTGCCTCTACAAGGGCGGCGTCGACGTGTACCGCACCTTCATCGGCGAGATGGACGACGAGACAGCCGACCAGCACTACCGCGACGGTATGGCGCTGGGCACCATGCTGCAGGTGCGACCGGAGATGTGGCCCGCCGACCGCCGCGCCTTCGATGAGTACTGGCAGGAGTCGCTGGAAAAGGTGCACATCGACGACGCCGTGCGGAACTATCTCTATCCGATCGCCGCGGGCCGGATGCGCGGGGTGCGGCTGCCGCGGTCGGTGCAGAACCTCAACGACTCGGTGTCATTGCTGATCACCACCGGCTTCCTGCCGCAGCGGTTCCGCGACGAGATGAAGCTGGCGTGGAACTCCTCCAAGCAGCGCGACTTCGACCGGCTGATCGGCGCGATCAGAGTGGGCAACGACATCGCCCCGTCCTTCGTGCGGGCGTTTCCGTTCAACGTGCTGCTGCACGACGTCAACTGGCGCATCCGAACAGGCCGTCCGCTGGTGTGACGCCGGAGTCCGGCAGGCCCTAAGCGCTTCCCGGGCGATCGTCGCCCACCACGATGCGTCTGGCCTCGACGGGCCGTCCTTCGATGGTGCGCGGCGCCGGCGGTGTCGGCGGGCTGATGATCCGGCCCTGCACGGGTGCGCCGTTGCGCACCGCGGGAGCGCTGACCCTCTTCGTCTCGGCCGGGGCCGCTTTGTCCGCGGCTGCGGTGAGGGGCCCGGGCGGAATCATCGGCATCCCGGCCATGCCCGCGGCACCGACGGCCGGCGACGGCGGGGCCGACGGCGCACGCGACGGCAGCGGCGGCGCCGAGGCCGGCGCGGTGCTCGCCGAGGGCACCGGCGCGGGACCGAGCACAGCCATGGGTGTGGTGTCCCCGCCGCCCACCGACGAACCGGAGTCTGCGCCATCGAGAGCGAAGCCGTCCCCGCCGTCGTCGGAGAACTCATCACCGGAGTAATCGGCGGAGCCGAAGTCCCCGGACGGATCAGACCCCGCCGGGTCCGCACCGCGGTAGGCAGACATCAGCGCGGTGCCGGCCTGCAGCGCCTGCCCGGCACCCTGGGCGAACTGGGTGGGCAGCTGCATCAGCGGCTGCAGCGCGCCGGCGATCGCACCGGCAATCCCACCGGCGATGCCCGCCGCCATCTGGGGCAGCTGCGACATCTGCGTGCCTGCCGCGCCGTCCTGGTTCGCGAAGCCCTCAGCGGCATCGGCCATCGCGGCGTCACGTCCGGCGTACTCGTCGAAACCCGCGGCGTCATCGAGCGGATCGGAGGTGTTGGCCGCCAGGCCGAGCGCGCGCAGCAACGCCT
>Ga0194054_10000299_pt1 | contig 25767 bp, 23 predicted proteins | sample SepL2210m_MetaG_FD_163628 | JGI IMG/M metagenome (GOLD analysis project Ga0194054, IMG submission 163628) | Anoxic zone freshwater microbial communities from boreal shield lake in IISD Experimental Lakes Area, Ontario, Canada - Sep2016-L227-10m | ecosystem: Environmental > Aquatic > Freshwater... | reverse complement strand
CCCCAAGTCACCCCCCAAGTCAGACGGCTGATTGCGGTGATCCGTCCCATCTGTCCGCTACGTCCGATTCCCCATCAAACACTTCCCTCTCACTGCATAAACCGATGTGTCACCCCAATACCCGGTAAAAGCATCTGTCCACTGCTGAGCGTGATGAGGGTGGGGGCCTCTTCCTCCCGGTCACTCGCACTCATTTCAACCCGCTCCACCGGAACATCTCTCTTCTGCTCCCGATTCCGCAGGAACCGCCCCAAGGTCAGTACCATGCTGTCTATAAAAATTGGTGCGCCCATATTCATTCCTCCATCACTCAAATCTATTACTTTCCCGCAACCCTATCACAGGGGGTCGGACATATAGTGTCCTGGGGTCGAATTATCTTCTCCCTCTTCCCGCCAATACATTTCTCATGTCTGGCCAGCAACCCTGTCAGTCTCTCGGCATCCAGACTTTTCACCCAGTTCACACGTGTCGCCACCGATTCCTCCTGCCGCACCCTGTGGAACGGGCAACTTGTGGCATTACGGTTGAGCGGGCAGTCCAGTATCAGACTCACGCATCTCAACTTCATCTCCATCACTTCATTGGCATCACGTTCAGCATTTGTCATACGCGCCGTTCCTTTCATACTCTTTATCTTTGGACAGTATGCCGTCTGATGGTGTACAGATGATGTCCGTCAGATTAAATTTATGACGGACAGTTTTTGACCGTCTAACCATGTAACTATGGAGGGATGAGCATCGTGAAAAGAAACAAGTCCCAGTTTTCCCGCCTTCTCGAACTCGACAAGCGCATCCGTCAGGGCCTTTACCCCAACTGCCTCAACTTCTCCGCCGACTGGGAAGTCTCCCAGAAGACCGTCCAGCGTGACATTGACTTCCTGCGCGATAGCCTGAACGCCCCGATCGACTACGACCGCGAGAAAAAGGGCTTCTACTACACCACCACACAATGGTTCATGCCATCTATCAGTGTCAGTGAGGGTGACCTGGTGGCCATACTGGTGGCCGAGAAGGCCCTTGAACAATACCGGGGGACCCCGATTGCCGCCGAACTGGAGCGGGTCTTCAGCAAGATAACCGACCTACTGCCCGATAAGATCACAGTCCGGCCGGAACTCATCTTCAACAAGTTCAGCTTTACCACCCCGCCGACGCGTGCCATTGATATGGAGACCTGGTCGACAGTCGTCCGTGGGCTGGTGAACCAAAAATGGCTGTCTCTGGTCTATCGGAGCCCTGATAAAGGGATTACGCCCGGGCGGATGATCGCGCCACTGCATATGGCCAACCTGCAGGGGGAATGGTACCTGTTCGGCAAAATCGAAGGTGAGGACCGCGTCCGCCAGTTCTCCATCGGTCGTATCCAGTCAGTCAAACTGACCGACCGTTCATTCGATACACCTGCCGATTTCGATCCCAAGACGCTGCTCGCCAACACGTTTGGCCGTTTTGTCCTGAATGACCACAACCACAGCGTCCGGCTCCTCTTTAACAAAGAGGTGGCAACCTGGGTCCTGGAAAAGCAATGGGGCCCCAAGCAGGTTATCCGCAAGAGGAAGAACGGCGACATAGAGCTCTCCTTCTCCGCCGCCGGTGTCTACGAGGTTTTCCGCTGGGTAATGGCCTGGGGCCGCTGGGTCAAAGTTCAGGCCCCCGGCGAACTCAAGAAAATGGTCGATGATGAGATTACGGCCATGTGCAAGGTCCGGCGGAAGAAGAGGAAAGGATGACTGGGATGAAAAAGCAGGAAAACCAAAACGATATCGTCATCTATAAGGCCAAAGATGGCAGGACGTCGCTGGAAGTCAATTTGGCGCAAGATACCGTATGGCTGAATCAGACTCAGATAATGGCTCTCTTTCAACGTGATCAATCGGTCATTTCCAGGCATATTCGTAACCTGTTCTCTGAAGGCGAGTTAGAACAGGAAAGCAATATGCAAAAAATGCATATTGCTGATTCAGCCAAACCTGTGATTCTGTACAGTCTTGATGTGATTATCTCTGTTGGATATCGGGTGAAATCGAAACAAGGTACCCAGTTCCGCATCTGGGCGACCCAGGTGCTCAAAGAACACCTTCTCCGGGGCTACACGGTTAACGAGAAGCGCCTGCTGGCGCAGAATGCCCGGCTTCAGGAATTGCAGAAGACCGTGGAACTCATGGGACGCCTGCTCGAAAACCATGAGCTCCAGAAGGATCAGGCGACCGGTCTGTTGAAAGTGATCACTGATTATGCCCTTGCATTGAGGCTTCTGGATCAATACGACCATCAGCGGTTAACGTTTCAGGGAACGACGACTACCCCGGCATATATTCTGACCTATGAAATGGCTATGGACGGTATTGCCAAGCTTGGCCGGCAGGATGGAGCCAGGGGCAGTTTGTTCGGTCGGGAAAAGGATGCGTCATTCAGAAGTTCAATGGCCACCATCTATCAGACCTTTGGCGGAAAAGATGTTTATCCTAGCCTGGAGGAAAAGGCCGCGCACCTGTTGTACTTTGTAGTCAAGAATCATTCATTCGTGGACGGGAACAAACGCATTGGTGCCTTCATGTTCCTGTGGTTTATGGAGGCCAATGCCATTCTTTACGGGACAGAGGGTCGTAAGCGGATCGGGGATAACGCACTGGTGGCATTGACACTTCTGATTGCGGAAAGTCGGGCCTCCGATAAGGATACCGTTGTCAAGGTCATCGTCAACCTGATCAACCGCGAGAACCTCTGATTCGCCCCAAGATATCAGTTCAATCATGTACATCCTGTCTATCTCCGCCTCAGGCGGATGCGCCTGTGGAGCACATGTTGAACCTTTCCTGATCGCAGCCAAACCGCCGCAAAATCCCTGAAATTATTATGAACACTCAAGACCGATACCGCGGTACCGTGATTGGCCTCGCCGTTTGCGATGCCTTGGGCACCACCCTGGAATTCAAGCCGCCTGGCAGTTTTAAGCCAATAACCGATGTTGTCGGAGGCGGCCCATTTGGCCTCAAACCTGGCCAATGGACCGATGATACCTCCATGGCCCTTTGCCTGGCCGAAAGCCTCGTGGAAAAACGAGGCTTCGACCCGGTCGATCAATTGGAGCGGTATGTGCGCTGGTACCGACAAGGCCACTTCGGTTGCACTGGCAGGTGCTTCGACATCGGAGGCACCACCAGGTCCGCCCTGGAGACCTTTATAGCCACTCACGCCCCCTATTGCGGGTCCACCAATCCACATGCCGCCGGCAACGGTAGCATCATGCGGTTGGCGCCAGTGCCCATGTTCTTTGCCAGCAGCGCGGTCGAGGCCATCGAGCGTTCCGGAGACAGTTCCCGCACAACTCACGGTGCCAGTACCTGTGTGGATGCATGCCGGTATATGGGCGGACTCATTGCAGGGGCACTCAACGGGGTAGGGAAGAACGATCTTTTGTCCGATCACTGGGCGCCAATACCTGGATACTGGCACGCACACCCGCTATGTCCGGAAATAGCCGAGATCGCCGCCGGCTTATTCAAACTCCGTAATCCGCCAGAGATCAGAGGCACAGGGCACGTTGTCCGATCCCTGGAAGCCGCGCTCTGGGCATTCCACAAAGGCAACGACTTCCAGGAGGGTGCCTTACTGGCCGTCAACCTCGGCGACGATGCCGACACGACCGGCGCAGTATATGGCCAGATCGCCGGCGCCTTTTATGGCTACGATGCCATCCCCAAGTCATGGCGGGACATCGTGGCCATGAAAGATGTGATTTTGGCGTTCGCAGATAAATTACATACACTGTCCTCCAGTGGATCTGTACAAGGAGAATAAACGATGAAAATACTCGGAATCTGTGGTAGTCCCAGGGGCACCAAAAGCCAAACCCGTGCCTTACTCGAAACACTACTGGCCGAAGCCGCAACCAAAGGGGCCCAGGTCGAATTCGTCGATCTGGGCAAGGCTCGGATCGGCTTCTGCCAGGCTTGTGAAGCCTGTCATAAGGGGCCTGACTGTGTTCTGAACGATGACTGCCGGGCTATCCTGCGCCAGATGCTGGAGGCGGATGGGATCGTGCTGGCATCTCCGGTCTACCTCGACCACGTTACCGCCCAAATGAAGGCGCTTCTTGACCGTACCAGCCACTTTGTCCACTGCCTGCGGCTGACCGGTAAATATATGGCCGCGCTGACAACCAGCGGCGGAGGAGGCGGTGAGGCGACGATGGCGTTCATGAAACGATATGCCGTGACGGTAGGCGCGCAGTTTGTTGGGGGCGTTGATGCCCGAGTGCCGTTGAGCGAATCCGATGTCGTTGCCGCCGGAAGGCTGGGCAATGAGCTGGTCGCCGCGATTTCGAATAAACAGTCATGGCCGGATCAGGCTCAGGCCATTCAGTCCCAGCAGATCCGTTTCCGCAACCTCATTGCCTTCCACAAAGATCACTGGCCCTACGAGTACAAGTACTGGCAGGATAAGGGTTGGATGTGATGTTATGAGGTATGGGAAAAGAGGTAATACCTTTATATGAAGGTAATAAAGAGGGTAATGTCTGGCTTTGTATTGGCTAATAGGTATGGGTAATAGCTCATTTATGTTGACTTATTCGCTATTCGCGAATAGCGTATCTGCATGATTATCAAGCCACAAGACATCCTTGTTGTACTCAAGTTGCTGGCGACAGAATGGCCGGGGAGTTTTGCCTTGATGGGAAAGCAGTTAGGGATTAGTGCCTCTGAAGCCCATGCCGCCTTTCATCGGGCCCGCAGCGCTGGGCTTATCCATCCAGCAACCTATCAACCCAACAGATTCGCTGTGGCGGAGTTTATGATTCATGGGTTGAAGTATGTGCTGCCCGTTCGACCAGGGGGGCGAACCAGGGGGATCCGTACAGGTTTTGCTGCAGCCCCACTCTCCAGTCATTTCCGGGTCTCAGATGATGATCCAGATATTCCCGTTTGGCCGGACCCGGAAGGCGAGTCAGCTGGTTTGGAAATTCGCCCCATCTGCCGATCGGTCGCTGTTGCGATCCGGCAGGATCCGGCGCTTTATGAGTGGCTTGTCCTTGCCGATGCCCTGCGGGGGGCAGGACGTGCCCGAGAGCGGGAATTGGCCGAGAAAATTATACGCGAACGATTGGAGTACTATGCGCCCCGTTGATATTCAGAGGGCGTGAACATTCTGGCCTTGCTTCAGTTGTCAGCTTTTCGAGATGCACTGCCAGGCCATCTCCCCTCAGATGATGCCAGTCAAGCGCGCCTCCCCCTTCTTGTCCAGCGCTTGGAGCAGATAGCATCGCTTGCTTCACCAAAATCACACTAAGATCACGAGCATTATATTTCCCCCAATTCTCCGCCACAGGCGGATGCGCCCGTGGCGCACCAGGAAGAACCGTTTCTGAATTTTTCTGCGGTGTATCTCCTCCCCCTCACCGTATTCCTTCAAGAAACCGTGGCGTTTATTTTCTCCACATGTACTCGTGTGGAAAAATTAACGCCACATTTGCATTTTCTTTCCCGGCCTTCGTAGCCTTGGCGAAGTAGGCTCGGTGTCTCGGAGTCTCGAGCGAAGCGGGTGGTAAACATCTTCCCTTCGCGATCTTTGCGAGCTTCCATGGCCGCCGGCATGTCGGACGGAGTATCGTAGGCTGCTGTTCAAAAATCCTACTCCGGATTTCTTCGCTTCCCTCAATCAGCCTGCCCTCCGTAGTCCCGCCTGCGGGACGAAGGAGGGTGGTGAAGTCCCTCTTCTCTTCCCGGAATCACACGGACGCTATTTGTCCGTGCCCTTATGCGAATATACCCCCATGAAAACACAAAAAGCGTCTCAAAAAGATTACGTTCACATGGTGGTTATCTTGGACCGTACCGGCTCCATGGATTCGATCCGTGACGACACCATCGGTGGATTCAACACATTCCTGAAGAAGCAGCAGGCGGAGCCTGGCAAGGCAACGCTCTCCCTGATCCAATTCGACTCCCAGGATCCCTACGAGGTCATTCACAAGTTCATGCCTCTGGCGGATGTCCCGGAATTGACGCGGGAAACATTTGTGCCTCGCGCCAGCACGCCGCTGGATGCCATGGGGCGGGGGATCAACGACCTGGAGGCTAGTCTGGCGGCCATGCCGGCCAAGGCGCGGCCCGCTCGTGTGGTCATGGTTATCATCACCGACGGACAGGAGAATTCCAGTCGTGAATTCACCAAGGGTCAGGTGGAGAAGATGGTCAAGGTGAAACAGGATAAATCCGACTGGCAGTTTGTCTTCCTGAGCGCCGATCTGGCCGCCATCAATGATGCCGTCAAGACTGGTATCAAGATGTGCGCCTCGATGGCCTTCGATAAGGATGCCCACGGAACCTCGGCGGCCTTTTTCAGCGCCTCGGAACGGATTTCAGATTACCGTGCCAATCGTGTTCCGGCCGTTTCCTTCAACGAAGAGGACCGCGCCCAGCAGAAAAACGAAAAGAAACGGTGAGGGAAGGGGATAGCGATGCACACGCTTGGTAACATGACAAAATCGTTGAACCGCTCGGCGTTCTATCTCCATGGCTTACAAACACGGTTTGAGTTGCCGATATTTGAAGGTTCTAGCTACTCAGACGCTTATCTCGCCTTCCTCCGCACCATCACATTCCTCCGGATGCTCAATGTCTCGGAAGAATCCCTGCGCGACCTTTGGCGTCTTGAAAAAAAACTACTGCAACTCCTGCACGTGGATTCAACCGGTTCACCCACATGGTTCCTTGACGCCTGTGCTCAAACCACGGATCTAAGCCACCGGTTACTTCTAACGAATCATAATATGGGCGTTAAACTTTCGCCTCGGATGATTCAACTCGGATTGGACTTCGGCCAGGGCTTACCTGAGTTTTTCCCTGGCAAGGACATGGGAGAAGATGTGCTGCGGGTTCTGGGGGAATATTTGAAGCTCTACACGCGCATCCAATCTGAGGTGAAAATTGAAGTCCCCCTCATGCGCGACGCCACGCGCTGGGCGGCTAGGGTGAAATAGTGGGACCTTGGTGATAAATTGCCAGTCCCGTTGCCGACTATTGAATTGTTCGAGATGGGTGAGCGTGATGCTTTAAGTGGTAAATCGAAATCGTTGGACCAGTCATTGGTAGATTTTCGTGGTGCACAGGCACGGTTTGAGTTACTAACATTGTAGGTTACCAACTACTAGGCTTATGAGCACCGATCTTGATTTATTGGACAGATTGTATAGATTGAATCATGCGAAATCTTTGTCGGCATGGTTATGTCAAATAAAAGCCAAGCATCAACCTTTGATGTTATCTCTTCAGAATTATCTGTTAGGGCAATGCATGTCCTTGAGAAATGCGCTATTAAGGACGGGGAAGCCTTTTTGCGGCTTACCAGAGAAGATATGTCGAGAACTTGGGGCTGTGGCAAAGGAACAATTGCCGAGATTGAAAAAAAACAGTCGAAACTTCGCATGCAAGGCGCGCGCAAAATAGTTCAATTGCCACGTATCGAAGATTGTTCCGAATCCATCCAGAGCGATGTGTTTCGTGCTATCCAGGGTGAACTCAGTGTCCGAGCCGCAAATGCGATACAATCATTAGGTATTAGCGACTTGAAGTCATTCATGAGGCTTAATTTGGATCAACTTTTAGATTGCCGTAATTGTGGGCGCAAATCAGCCTGCGAAATTTTAAAAATTCAAGGTAGTGTTGCCGAAATGATTCAGCGCTTCGCTGTGAAGTCAGGGGATCCCAACATAAAGGAATTCTCGATTGACGTTGCCAATCCCGTGCCGTGGTTGACTAACTGGATTCTTGGCCTTGCTAGGTCGAAACGAGAAGCGAATGCTTTCATGTTTCGGAAAGGTATGCTTGGGTTCGCCCCTATGACGCTTGATTCCGTTGCGCAGCAAGTTGGCGATGTTACGCGCGAGCGGGTTCGTCAAATGGAGAATTCCATCGAAAAGAGAGCCGCCGCCCGGTATCAACAACTTAGGTTGCGTCCACTGATGGAAGAGATAGCGGTCGTCGTTGAACTAAAAGGTGGGATAGCAACTTCTAGAGAATTGGTTAAAGATGTTTTATGTAAAGGAACCGATAGTTCTCAATTTAGATTCGCAACAGAACTTATCGCTTATTTTGCGACGCTTCAAGTATGGAAGGACACTGGCCTAGTACTTCAAAATGGCAATAATGTCACGAAAGGGGATGCGTTGCCTCTGATCGAAAATTTGGCGTCTATTATTTGTGAGGTCGCATTAAGCGAGGCAGACGAACGAAGGTCTGATGATCTTTGGAGCATAGAGCGTGAAAGACTAAAAGGCGTTCTGCAAAAAAAAGCTCATATTCTCAACTGGATACCTGACACCTCCGTTTTGTCAGATGCAATATTTGAATCCGTGCTCGAACGGTGCAAGAATCGAATCAAAACGCGGACGAAACGGATATATTCTGCGGGTATGTGGCAACTTAGATTTGGCAACATAGTCCATATGATCGATACAATATTGCGCGATGCGAAAAAGCCTACGCACTATTCCGTAATTGCGGAAGAAGCTGCGAAATGGCGTCCCGGCTTTTCTGTCCGAAATACTTATGCGACTTTGTCCCGCTGCGAAACTGCGATGCTTTGGGATGTAGGGACGTATGTCCATCGAGACTATGTCGTTTTACCGCTCAGTCTTATTCACGATGTTGAACGCTGGCTACTTAATGCTCTGAGTGAAGATGTTCCTTACGTTTCAATATATGGCGCATTTGTTCATTTTCATTCTCGGTGCGAACAGGCGTTACTTCCTTCAGAGACCGCGCTCTACTCATGCCTAAGACAAAGCAATCACAGGAATCTTGTCTATCCGCGGCCACCCAGTGTCTATCTTTACAAAAACTTTAGTGAGAGAGTACCTGTTTCGCTTGCCCTTACCAACTTCTTGCGTGATGCTGGTGGCCCCGTAACCCAGCAGGAATTGGAGGACTTTGCGTTAAGAAGAATGTTTTTGAAGGATCATCAGTTCGCCCTTCTATGCCAGCAGTTCACTGATGTAATGCGCACCTCTGATTGGGGCTATCTGCATCTTGATAATTATGAGTATGACTGCGAATCGCTCAGCCCTGTCATAGAGTATGCACAGCAAGTTCTTTCAGGAGAGGGCCACTGTTCGATTGAAAAAATCTATCGAGATAAATGTGTGACATGCTTGACAGTAGGTATTGATGGACCAGTCATGTTGTATTCAGCGTTTCAATGCTTCGCAAATGATGTATTTACCCTCCCATGCTACCCGCAAGTAGCAAAGCGCCATGCAGGCGAAGATGAGCGTCAGCGCTCAATTACAACACATGTGGTAAATTTTGTCCTCGAAGCTCATCGCCCATGTACCTATGAGTACCTTGATGAACATTTCGTTCAGGAGCTTGGCTATCAAGAGCAGCATGTTTACGCGATTTACCGAGAGCCGGATTTGTGCATGTATCATTCTGGATGTGTAGTTCACTTTCAAACCTTGGCTTGGAATGTCGAAAAACAACGTGCGCTAGAAAATGTTGCTGCTGATGCATATTCCTGCTCCATGCAATCTGGGGGTGTCTATTCTCGAGTCTCGCATTTAGTGGAGTCGCCAGGTCTCCCGGAACTTCCCGATGGTCTTCATTGGTCTAACACGATGGTTGCGGATATGTTGAGAAAGGGGGGGCAGTACGTGGTTCTCGGCAACGCGCGGGAGGCATTTCTTCCGAGGAACAATAAATTTCACATACAAAGTCTGGAATCGCTTATTGGAAATATATTGGAACGTGATTGGGGGGGGGCGGCAAAATTCACAGAATTCGAAGATGCGCTTGTGAAAGCTGGAATAATTATAAAAAGCCTCACGTCCGCCATGCTGGGTTCAGGGGAAATCGTTGTCATAAAGAACGCTGAAATAATGCTGAAGGAACTATTTGATGCTCAAAGAACTTGATCTTAAACCCGTCTATGACAGTGCTGACTGTGATCTGGTGCGTGATCTCATTGTTCCGCTGCTTACTAATTCTAGGGATTATTGGCGCGGTGTTGGTTTCTTTACGTCAGGTTGGCTCCGTAGTGCATGCGCGGGGATTGTCCCCCTCGTAAATGGCGGCGGGAGAGCTCGTATTGTTACTTCGCCACTGATGCAGAAACGTGACTGGGAAGCACTTCAGGCTGGGGATATCGCAAAGCGCGATACTGTCCTCCACGAGATTCTTAGAGAGCACGTTGTGGACTTAGAAAAGGCTCTTTCTCAAGATACTTTAAATGCTTTGGCGTGGATGATTGCTGATGGTGTCCTTGAGCTTAGGTTTGCAATTCCTAGAAAATTCGATATGGGGGGCGACTATCACGATAAAGTTGGTGTTTTTATTGATAAGTTTGAAGATATGGTTGCGATACACGGCTCTTTTAACGACTCCGCTAAGGGCTCATTGAATGGAGAGGCCTTCTCTGTTTTCAAGTCATGGGAGGAAGGTCAACGCCCATATGTTGAACAGCATCGTGCACGATTAACCAAACTTTGGCAAAGTGGAAATGCTCAGTTCCAGGTTCTTCTTCTGCCTGAAGCAATTAGGCACGAAATAATTAAGCTACAGACTGCAGAACGACCCTACAGAGTGCCCGCACAAATAAATCATGTCAGTCTACCTGAGGATGCCGTTCACGAGTTGGGTGTCAAATTATGGCCTTATCAAAGAGATGCTATCGATGCTTGGATTGATAATGATTTCCGTGGTATTTTTGAAATGGCAACGGGAACAGGCAAAACATTTACAGCTCTTGCAGCGGCTGCCGATCGAAGAATTGCTATGAAGCAGGTAGCCATTATCATTCTTGTGCCTTATCTTCATCTTCTTGAGCAGTGGCGGCAACATAGTGAGACCTTCGGTTTTTTTCCAATTATGTGTAGCGGGAATCATGATCATTGGCCCTCCTCGGTTCGATCCAAAATCCAGGATTACAAACTTGGAATGTTGCCTTCCATTTGTCTTCTTGCCGTACACGAGACAGCTTCTACGAAAAAATTCGCAACAGCAGTCCAAAGTCTCCCCTTAGAGAGTACGTTATTGATTGTTGATGAAGTCCACCGTCTAGGGTCACCGCACCTGCGTAATGCTTTAATAACAGGCGCTGGAATGCGGTTGGGCTTGTCGGCAACCCCTCGGCGTTGGTATGACGACGAAGGTAGTCAGATGCTTTCGGATTATTTCTCTGGCGTTTGTTTCGAGTTTTCCCTGAGTGAAGCTATTGGAAAATTCTTAACACCGTATCGGTACATGCCCATTTTGACTGAATTGACCGCAGATGAACGGGATGAATATGAAGAATTATCCCGCACTATTGCTGTTCTTGCGAGTCGTAATTTTGATAATGATAGTGAGGCTGAAGAGCGGATGAAGCGCCTGCTTCTTCGTAGGGCTCAGGTTGTGTCCGTTGCTGAGAATAAACTTCCCCTTCTTCTTACAGCATTACGGCGTCAAATTGCTGGTTGCATGGACGCTGGCACAGAGTTGCGGAATGTGCTTATCTACTGCGCGCCTGGCTCTCATAAGGCTGTTCTTAGTGCGGTTTCAGGGTTGGGTTTGCGTTGCCATGAGTTTGTTCATGCTGTATCGATGAAGCATAGAGAGACATTAATAGAACAATTTGCAAAGGGCGACGTCCAGGTGCTTGTGGCTATCCATTGTCTTGACGAAGGGGTGGATATTCCGTCTACTCAAACAGCATATTTTCTTGCCAGTACGACGAATCCTCGGGAATTTATTCAGCGCCGGGGGCGGATCCTGAGAAAATGTGAGGGGAAAAGCAGCGCCGATGTTTATGATTTTATTGTTGTACCTAATGCTGAGTTTGCCTACCTTCGTCGCGAATCAGATCTTGGATTACTTCGTCGCGAAATGCCTCGTTTTGCGGAGTTTGCATCCAATGCCTCAAATGAGTTTGAAGCTCGGGCTGTCATAAGAAATATCGTAGATTCCTTTCAGGTGTTGCATCTTCTTGATGCCAAGCCTTGGGATATATACCGCCAGGTGATGGAGTCAGTTGAAATTAAGGATAGGAGTTAGGAATGGTAGAAAAACACCAATTGATCAAGGAGAAACTCAAAAAGTATCCCCCTGAAGTTCAAGCCCTTGCTGCAAGAGCATTTGAACTCTCTCAATCCTTGCCGGAATCCGCAGTTGCAGAGCAACTCAAGGGAATTGTTCGTCAGGTCATAAAGGATAAGGAGACTCCACGATGATTCTCCACAAAATGACCCTCACAAATTTTCGACAATTCAAAGGGTCTCATGCGATTGAATTTGCTCGAGGAGAAGGCGGCAATGTGACCGTTATTTTCGGAGAAAATGGACGCGGGAAAACTGGCATTTATCGTGCTTTGCTTTTTTGCCTCTACGGAGAGAGGCACCTCTCGCAAGACGCACAGGTGGATGATCGTGAACTGTACTTAGTAAATTACCCGGCGATGGAGGCTAATACGGCTAATAAGCCTGTTGCGGGTAGTGTACGACTTGAATTCGAACATGCAGGGCGTTCATATGAAATTGAACGGTCCATTCTAGGGATGCTGAAAGAGGGAGAGGTGATTCAGGAGCACAATGGCGTTAGACTTGTAACGCGGGATGAGACTGGAAATGCCGTGACGAGCAGAGATCCCAATCAGATTGCGGATATTATTGGAGGTATTCTTGATCGTGGGTTAAGGGAATATTTTCTCTTTGATGGGGAAAAAATCGAACGCTTAACTCGGGCTAGTTCAGAGCAACGACGCGAAATCTCCGCCGGTGTTCGAAAGCTTCTAGACATTGATACACTTGAAACTGCCATGAAGGCAACAGAACGTCTCCGGAAATATCTGGACGCAGAAGTGGAATCACGGGCAACGGGTGAATTGGCTCGTGTGATCAAACAATTGCGAGAGAATGAGGAGCAATTTGCAGCGCGTAATCCCAGGATTGGTTCAATTGACGAGGAGCTTCAATGCGCGGGGCAGGAGAAAAAGCAAATTGATTCTGAGTTGGAAAAAATTCGAGAGATCAGGGACCTGCTAACAGCTCGGACTAATATGGAGGAAAGAGCACAAGACCTTGAGCAACAGGTTGACGCGCTTCTCCTAGATATGAAGAACCGGACAGGGAAAACCTCCCTGCTACTTGTTAGAAAGTCTGCTGAAAAGGTTTTCCGCGACATAGACAAGCGTAAGCAGAAGCATGAAATACCTTCGGAAATCCGTAGTGACTTGATTGATCGGTTGATCTCAGATGGACGATGCATTTGTGGGGCTAACATCAAGCCGGGAACTTCTGAGCATCATAATATCCTCTTGTGGCGAAACCGGACGCCTGATGTTGGGACAGAAGATTCGATGCTTGACCTCTGGCGTTACTTGAGTGGTGTTTGTAGTCATTATGAGGATATTGGAGTGGCTGCGGAATCGGTACTTCAGAAATACGCTTTAGTCAAAAATGACCTCCAGGTAACGGGGCGCAAGGTAGAGGAATTGCGTCAAAAGATTGGATCTTCAGAGCGTGCCGATGCTGCTAATTTAGAGAATCATCGGCATCTGCTTGAACGGAAAATAATTAAGCTGGAGGCGGAACAAGCTCAAATTAAGGATGAGCTGCTTGTCCTGCAGGATGAGCATTCAACACTTCTGCAACAGCGTAAAGAAATTGAAACGGAAAACGGTATTCGTGATGAGATGTCGCGACGTGCTGAACTTGCAGCAATGACAAGTAATGCACTGAAATGTATTCATGAAGAATTCGCAGGGGAGACTCGTGATCGCCTAGGCGCGAGTGCAACTAAATATTTCCGTGAACTCCTCGACGCTGAAAGTAAACAGACATTGCGAGATGTAGTCGTTGATTCTGACTACAGTATTCAAGTGTATGATAGATGGCAAAAGCCTTTCTTGGCCAACATTTCAGCAGGTCAGCGACAGATTATGTCTATTGCATTTATTGCGGCGCTTGCAGAGGCTGCGGCCGGTACATCTGTTCTTGAAATGCCGCTCTTTATGGATACGCCATTTGGTCGACTATCGCATGAACACAGACGTAATCTTTTAGTAAATGTGCCTGGATGGTGTACTCAATGGGTGTTGCTCGCGACTGATACAGAGTTTGGAAGGTTTGAGGCCAAGATTCTACGCGACACGAATAAGTGGTCTCATTTCTATGTCCTGAAGGGCGCAGGCGCCGGAAGCACGAAGATCGAATCTGTGGCCGTTGATCAAGCCGATGGCCTGCTGCGTGATGAAGCGGAGGTGGTGTAACATGAATATGGCTCAAGATATTCGCGTCCGAACGGACCAGCATTATCGGACTCTGTATAATGACTGCCGTAATTTTGTTGCAAAGGATATGCACGAGATTTTTTTTCTTTGCGTCTGTCTCGGCTATCGGGATGGAAAGCGCAAACCTCTGGGGCGTAGCAAGGAAGACCGTTTTTGGTCGAATACAATTACCCCAGAGGAGTATGCGAGCTTTTATGCGATTATGATCGAATCCAATAATATGGATTTCTCTTCTATCTCAGACGATAGATTAGTCATCGCGACAATGGAAGAATACGCTAATGCAGGTATGCAAATCTTGTTGGATGATGTGCTTGCCGACTATATTTTGAAACGCGGTGATGATCTGCATTTGGATCCAAGTTGCTCGAAAGAACTTCCCAAAGTGCTGCTCGCTCATGTGTATGAGAAGGCTGGGCAATAACTTTGGCTGATGGAACTGGTGAAATCAAAGAGGCACGATAATTAGAGCATTGATATCTTGATATAAAATGCAGTATATATCTGCAATATGCAGATTAGAAATGCACATTTATCGATATCTGGGATGGTTGGGATGTGTGGCGACCGTGAGGTGTTTGTTGGTTTTGCCCCGGCCAAGACCCTCCATTTGGTATCGTTTGCGGATACCTTGGACGAAGACACAGGGATAGGTTACCAGCGTCCACGAGACCGTGGCCACAGTTTGGATTTCAAACGTTACATCAGCACTCCCGGGGCATCGACGATTCCTCTGACGTTTAATTTGCGGCAAGATCTCAAGAAATTTTGGCGGATTGAAAGGGAAGGGGGAAAGGCTATTTTGTGGATAAACCCTGATGCCGCATGTCTTGCTCAAGTCGACTGCCAACATCGTCTTGGCGAATTGGCTGATTCTGACATCAATCTAGCTTTTATGGCATTTATTGGCCTCGATCTTCGGGGAGAGATGGCGATGTTCACCATCATCAATAGTAAAGTGCGCGGACTGCAGTCATCCCTTACAGACTTCCACGAAAGCAACTTAATCGAAAACCTCGTCCAGGATGCACCGCAACTTTTTCTTGCAAGGAAACTAAATGAAAATTGCGACTCCCCTTGGTTTAAAATGATCCGTTATGGTGGCGAAACGAGTTCAGGGATGCAACGACGTACGTCACTTAGGATGATGCAAACGGCGATTAGGCACTTATTGACCCGCATTCGGGCAGTGGCTGGCTACAATGTAAATGGAGTTTATGATTTGTTGCTCAATTATTGGGGTGCTGTGGCATATGTGTTTGATGCGGAATGGCAGTCGCCGCGTGAACATCTGTTAACGAAGGGTGTTGGGCTGCATGCTCTCACTGAACTGTTGGGGACTATTGTGCAACGAGAGAAAAGGGTTGATTTGAGTCGTGGCGAACTGATCGAGAAGTTGAAAGCGCTGAAGGATAATATTGACTGGGGCCGAAAGGGAACTTTCGCTGATGCTGGCGGGAGAAAAGGGGCGTCGGCAGCGCATGAGACCCTTAGAAGGAGTCTTGGGATATGAGAGTTCTTCTTGTTGAACCACAGTACCGGCGTAGTGGTATGCTGAGTGAAGAGTCCGAGATTATTGAAGATAGCGGGGAATTGCCTACGAAGGTCGTTGCCTCGCAACGCAACGAGGATACTCTTTGGTATCCTCCCCTTGGACTTATGAAGCTGGCGCGCTTCCATAAAAAACGTGGGGATGAAGTCGTTTTCGTCAGAGGGTGTGATCGGAAGGTCGCGATGGCCGTGGATGCTGTGGAGGGAAAAGGCATGTGGGATCGTGTCTACATCACAACTCTTTTCACATTTCACTGGGATACCATAGTTGAAACGATCAGGTTTTATAAGGAAGCTGTAGGCGGAACAGCCGGGAAAATATTTGTCGGCGGAATTATGGCCTCGATGATGCCTGACGACCTATTCGAGGAGACCGGAATTTATCCTGTAACGGGAATAGTTAATACCCCAGGTCAAATCGGTTTGGAGGGGACTGAGGTAATTGATTCACTCCCGCCTGATTACTCGATCCTTGATCGGCGACAATACGCAATTAACGATACTTATTATGCCTACACTTCGAGAGGTTGTGTAAATAAGTGTGGTTGGTGCGGTGTTCCCAGGATCGAGCCGACATATCAGGAGTACATCGACATTAAGCCGACAATTAGAACTCTTAGGGATGAATACGGGGACAAGCCAAAGTTGAAGTTAATGGACAACAATGTGCTCGCATCCGATCAACTTGGGAAAATTATCGATGATCTGGTTGAACTCGGTTATGGCCGCGGTAAATTTACGGAAACTAAACCAAAAAGAAATCGGGTTGTTGATTTTAATCAAGGGTTGGATGCAAGTTTCTTGGACGATGCGCGCATGAGCCTGCTCGCAAAGCTGAACATCAAGCCAATGCGAATCGCTTTTGATCGGGCCATTGAGCGAGATGTCTATGTGAAAGCCTTGGGTATTGCTAAAGAGCACGGAGTTCAGGAGTTCTCAAACTACATGCTATATAATTGGCGGGATACCCCGCATGATTTGTATGCGCGGTTGATTGTGAATATTGAGATGAATGAAAAATGGGGAAAGGGGAATAATGGACAGGCAGAAGCTGAAATATACAGCTACCCGATGAGGTTTGCCCCTATCAATGATGAACTTGGTACGCATGCGAATCGCAAAAGAGATGCCCGTCCCATGGTCGCCAATAGTGACCGCAATTGGCTGAAAGATGCCGTGTGGACTCCACGCTTTGTCCGGAATATCGAGATCATGAAAGGGGCGGCACACGGCTGCATCTCCCCGACACCAACTCTTGCTTGGCGTACTATCGGTCAGACATATGAAGAATTTCTGGCGAACCTTTATATGCCAGAAGAACTATTACGCAACCGGAATAAGCATGAAAATAGGGTATATAAATATGAACCCAAACGTAAGCCTGGGACGGGGCTGATCGAAGGGTTTCGTTCTTTTGTTTCAAAACTGCTGAAGGTAAACGATTCTAGATTTCAGATATTTCATGCTGCGGTAAGAGGGAATTCTTCCGAACAGGTTAGGCGTGCGATAGAAATTTGTAACGACAAGGAAATGAAAAAATGGCTCCAATTATACCTCAAGAAATAGAAGGTCGACGCAGTATCTCCGCTCATATAGGCCGGCAGATTCTAGATGTGATCACAGCGGGTATGTATTCTGACCCGCGTATGGCGTTACGAGAATACGTTCAAAATGCAGCGGACTCGATAGACGCCTCAATAGAGGCGGGTGTCTGTCTCGTTCCCGAGGGTTCCATCTCGATAACTTTAGACGGGAAAACGCGATCCATTTTAGTGGAAGATAATGGATTAGGCATCAAGAACGAGGATGTCGAAACACGCCTGGGTGGGCTGGGATGCAGTTCAAAAGGCGGAGGGGGGCATCGCGGTTTTAGAGGTATTGGGCGCCTAGGCGGATTAGCCTATTGTGACTTGTTGAGGTTTGAAACAAGAAGCGATGCACGGGAAAAAGTGGCAGTTATTGAGTGGTCAGGTAAAGCGTTGCGGGAACAGGTTGCAAGCGCTAAGGGGAGTGAGCATGTCGAGGCTGCTATAAGGCGCATAGCCACTATACATTTCAGGGCTGCCGACAAGCATGCAGATCCGGCACATTTCTGCCGTGTCGAAATGGTGAATGTCCATCGGTTTCATGCTGACGTCCTGATGAATATTAAGGGTTTGCGTGAATATTTATCGCAAATAGTGCCCGCTCCCTATGACAGAAATAAATTTCGATTTGCAGAGAAGATTGAGCGCCATCTTTCGGAGGTTTCAGGATATCGATCGTACAGTATTACCTTGAACGGAACGCCTATTGTGCGGCCGTTCCAGGAACAGGTGGTCTTGCGGGCGGAACACGAAGATCGAATAATGGACGTTAAACTATTAGAGTTAAAAACGCCGGACGGGCGGTTGATCTGTCGGGGCTGGTACGCGATGTCACAGTTTATGTCGGCAATGCCGCCTAATGTAACAATGCGCGGGATTCGTGTGCGGCAGGGTAATATTGGGGTCGGTGATGAAGATTTCTTAAAGGCATCATTTATTGAGCCGCGATTTGCGACGTGGCACATTGGGGAATTACATGTAGGCGAGGGGCTTAAGTTGAATGCCCGCCGCGATGGTTTTGAGGAATCGCCGGAATATGAACTTTTTCTGGAATGGAGTTCAGGCGTATGCCGACTGTTAAGCTCTTTTTGCCGCCAGTCATCCAAAGAAAGAAGCGATAAGCAATTGCAATTGCGCGTTGGTATGGCAATGGATCGGTTGTTAGAAAATACATTCTTTTTGGACGAGGATCATAAGATGGCGGCAATAAAGGCCGCGGAGATGCAATTGGCACAACTTAGGAAAATGAACCCGGCTGGGGAAGTCTCTACGAAACTTGTCAATGACTACGAAGCGCGAGTCTCTGGGTTACGTCAGAAATCGATGTTTTTGTCAGACGTTCTGAACGGTCGATCAATTGGGCGTAAGAGCGGTGAGCAGGTTCTGACTGAGGTGTGCAAACGTATTCTTGATGCAGTACCCGGTATTGCTGGAACAACCCTTCTCCGCGAGATTGTGGCTCCTTACGTTAGGGAGCAGAAGTCCAATTCTTAGGTAGGTCCCTATAGAAATAGTAGAAGAGGTATAGGAAGTCAGAATATTGATGAGTGGAAAGTTTCAAGAATTCGTTGCTCATTTTTGTTTTTTCTCATTTTGTGGCTGTCGGTTGTGAGGTCGATCCTAGCAATTCGTTAAGAATGACATTTTTGTCAACCTCAACCTTTATTCGGTCGATAGCAAGGGTGCCAGAATTGGAATATCTCATTCTTCATGTTGCATCTTGCGTATGAATTATTCATTAAATATTCGCCTGGAGATGCAAGGAGAGGTTGGTCGACATCCGGTCACTCATTAGGGGATGCCATTCGCGCTTCAATGGTCATGCGAAAAGTTTGGTCACGGAGAATATTTGTGAATGCATTATATTTGATTTGTTCGTTCTTAAGCAGTGTCTCTTCAGCCCATTCTACAAGTACGTGCGCTTGCTTGTTATTGATTTTGTACTGTTTTATTGCGATGCACGCCTTATCCCCTTTTCGTTTATAATCGTCCCATGTGTCTACATAATGAAGCAAGGAGGCGAGAGGAAATCTTTTGGTGCTGAGAGGGACTAGGTTCCACTTTTTCCCGTCAGCATGAACTCTCCAGTCGTGCAGCATAATAGCCAGTGCTGCAGGAACCGCATGGGCGAGTACGAAGGGCCTAGATTGGCGCTCGTTTGCTGCTTTTGCATTTTCACATACTGTTCGCAGGAAATCGATGCTACCGATAACGCCATGCCATTTATATTCATCATATATCCTAATCCATTCGATTTCCAATTTGTCCCCCGCTTCGTCTGCAAACGCACCCCCATCCCAGTTGCCTGTATCCTTATCACCCATGAAGGCGGCAAGGGAGCCGAGAAGCTTTAGGGCGTTTCGATAACCCGGTTTCTTCCAGCGGTTAGGGCTTCCTGCAATGTTAATAGTCATGTCCTCATCGTTTAGTTCATCGCGCAAAATCGCTGTTGCGTATTGTCTTGCCCCTTCCTTCACGCGTCCAATATCATGAAATATTGAAGTCAGAAGCCACGCGTATTCGATTCGGGTGGTGTGGCATCTATCAGAGTAGCGACGGTGAGCTTGATCGAAGACATTGTAGAACTTGTTGACGATGGGGCAGCCAGCGAGAAAGACCCGAAATGCATGAATGACATGCTCTGATGAACCTGGGTTTACCAAATCAAATAACTGTTCGAAGTGAGCCAACTTCATGAATTCTTTTGTAGCACCTGTGAAACTGGGGTGCTGCGCGATCAAACTCTCTATTGTGGAATAGACTAGTTCAAGGGTTCTCTTCTTGATCTTGCTCTCGTCTGATTTTTGGATTCGCCTGATATTCTTGATAAAATGGTTCAGAGTATCACAAAACATCAGCCTGCTTAAGCCCTCTGCTTGGTCCAGTATAGCCTTTGGGAAGTAACCTGTCTCATGATCGATAGTCCGAAGCTGTTGGGGGTCAATATCAGTTTTCACAATCGTCGCTAAACCCAAGTGAGGTTGTAGCGATTTCAGGCCGACCCCCATGTCTCGGCATTCAGTTTCGGTCTCAGGAAAGTCCGCTAGCCCCTTTTCGGTAACGCAAACAACTACAACTAGACCTGGCTGCTTTTGTTTCAGAGGAACGACAACATCTCTGAATACAGAGGTTGGAAGCCGACCGCTGAGTTCGATTGCAATTGCCAGGTATCGCTTCGTTATTTTTGAGCGCAGGAACAAAGCTGGGCACCACTGCGTCTTTCTCGACCATTTGGGAGGAGTAGTCGATTCAAAGTCCGGATAAAGTCTTCGTATGTATGTCTCGATCTGTTTGATTTGGCTTGCCATAAGAACAGGTCCTTATTCAAGAATGGTCTTATGGGTCCGACGCTTTTTCGATATAAGTGTTCTCAGAGCATCTAATCGGCTGTATAGTTCCTTTGTCTTGGCGGGGTAACTAAGCATGCCTAGAGGGCCGGGCAGTGTTTGCAGCATGTGCTCAAGGGATTCTGCCTTTTCGATAGAGCGGTCAAGCAGGTCGAGTAATCCCGTTTGTGACTCAGGGAACTTAAGGTCGAATCGCCCCAAAACCGACTCGGCTGTCATATCATCGGTATTCAGAAAATCACGAAGAAGTTTTTCGGCAAATGTCTTTTCGTTAAGTCCCTGTGCTCTCGCTATAACCGGTACTATGTTCTCCATTAAAGCGCGAGTTCCTGATAGTACCTTTCGCTTCGCCTTCCGGAGGAGGATATTCCGAAGTTCATGCACTCCAAATTCTTTGAATAGATCTGGAAAATGTTGCTTAATAGGCTCTATAACGCTCACCTCAAACTGCACCAAAAAGCTCCATGAGAGTAGTTTGTTATCCACATCGTCGAGCACGCTGTCAGGGTATTTGGCGGCTTGAAGTAACGAGCTGAGTTGAGTTTTTGTGTAACCTGTGAGCGCCTGCAACTCGATGAAAGCTCCCTTTTGAAATAAGTCCGAAGAGTTTTGAGTCGACTCTTTGAGGATGAGTTTTAATGCGCGAGTCTGAGCCGTACGCCCCCACTGCTTGCGGAGCATATGGATATGGAAGGCTTGAATGAGATCTTTTACCGATGGCTCGCGGTTGGCAACATGCGCGGGAATTTTTGCACGGTTTGTCTTCAGTGCAGCACGTAGTCTTCTTTCGCCGTCTATGAGGCTGTAGCGTTTCCCGCTGGCTTCGTCGTTTTGGCGGCAGATCACGATGGGAACTAGCACTCCGAAGCGGTAGACCGAATCTACAAGCTGGTTGAATTCTGGGTCTGCGTTGATTTGTTCCGCAGATTCACCTCGTGGGTTCTCGTTGTTGAATGCCACGTCTTTTGGATCCACGGAGATAAGTTTGTATTCTTGAGTTTTCACCGTTTTCTTTTGTTTGGGCATAAGGCACCTTGTAAAAAATTCTCAACAGGACCTCGGTTAATGTCCGGCATAGCGATCGGTCTTTTATACGTGTTGTTTTGTACACTGTCGCGAACTGGGTTACAATCATTTCTACGCGGACAACAAAACTATCATTATAGTGGGGTTTCTTTTGGGGTTTCTTTTGTGCTTTAAATATTACTTTTGATTTTGTAAGCAGGTAAATTGCGGGGAAGGAGGGTCACCCATCGCAAATAACATTTATATTCGTCCCTGTCCTCCCTCCGCTTTCGATCACAGAGCGTGACGTTGCAGGTCATATTGCGCTCTAGGCGATCAGCCGTTCACGGTGATATTGCAGGAAAGATTGGGATGGAGTGAAGGTGAGGGGGAGGGTAACCGCATGGTTTTCGAACGGTTGGAACTGCTGCTGAAATGCCTTGTTGGTGTGGTGATCCTTGAGTTGAGGACTGAAGATCAGGTGGAATTGCTCGTCCAGAGAAATCAGGTGGGCGTCAAAGGCCGCATCAAAGGTTGCCGATAGGCAGAGCCCATTCGTCGGGTTCAACCGGTTGTCCTTATCTTCTGCCCAGCCTACGATATGGCTCGCTCGAAGGACCTGCGGGATGTCCAGCCCTGTGATACAACATCGTCCATCGTAAACCTGTAGGATCATCTTTCGGAAAAAGTGCTGGTTCACCCGGGTTTTAACCTCGCGGATGGCCTCCTTGCCGATCACCCCCGTGTAGTCCAATTTCTGTTTGCTTAGTTGTTTGACTAAGTCATCGGCAGAAATGCCTGGCTGTTTGAAGACATCCCAAAGCTTAGTTTCGTGGCGAGTTGTGATTAGGAACTCTCTGAAACTATTGAGCGCAGCGGAACAGTAGCGATCGCGCCAGTAACTGATCGGCTTTTCACCGCCGAATATGCCTGACTCCCCAAGATTCTGTTGTTCTAGTACATATTCATAGAGTTCACCAATCCGGGTGATCGTGGTAATGCCCCAGATATTGCAGCAGTCCTTAAACAGGCTGGTTGGCTTGGCCAGTATTGGGCCTAGCAAGTCCAGTGCCCGAACATAGGAACTGGCTTTACCGCTCCCGGCGGTATTGGTCTCCTCCATAAATTCGGTAAAGCGGTCGCGGGGTGTCATGGTGCTCATTATAACGGTAAGTTAAGATTAAGGGTCAAGTTTCCATATTCCGCCATCAGCAGGCGTCTCGCAACAATTCCATCCGCCGATCGATCGCCTCTTTTTTGGGTTTAAGCCTGATGTCACTGGGTAAGATGACGGTCTTGTTCCTCAGTCGCATGACTTCTCGTTGTCCCTCGATCCTTTCATTCATGCCGTCCCGGATATACCAACGCAGATCATCATACACCGTTCCGCGTGCCGGTCCCGGTGCAATCAACTGGCAGTCCATCAACCAGTGATGGTTTTTGCAGAGCGCCATGCCGTTTTGGGGCGAATCGTCGCGGGTTTCGCTGAATGGGATCAAGTGCGCAGCATCTATGAGGGTGACTTCGTCAAATAGGAATCGGATGCCACATGCGGCACACCGGTAGTCGTAAGCCTTCTTGACGGTTCGGGCGAACGCCGCATCGCGGGCGGTGGTCGCGGTTTCACCGGGGTTGACCTGGTAACCATGATCCCGCCATGTCTCGCGTACCATGCCGATTTGGCGCTCCTCACCGGATAATTCCAGCAGGGATTGCCGCTGGACGCTGAAATACCGGTCAATTATGGCCTGCCGCAGTATTTCCCGGCTTGCCGGTTGTGAGAACAGAACGAAAAGATCGGGATCCAGAGTTGCATAGGACACGTTTGCCATGAGTGTTGCCCCACTACGGGCTGAGCCCGAATTCACCTCTTTTCCCGGCTGAGAATTGAGATGCCAAAACCGCTCGCCTCGCAGATAGAAGAAGGGATTCCATGGTGTGCATTGATCCGTCGGCCCCTTCACAACATTGAAGTACCGCTTAAATAACTCGAGCAGTTCAGGCCCATAAATGATCCTGTTCTCGACAAGTTGACCGTTATCGGCCAAGGAAAGGACCGCAAGGAGCATGCAAGCCTTGTGGGGGCGGGGCCGCCCTTCATGCTGATCCGTTCGCAAGGACTGGAATCGGTCGCAGTACTGCTGAAGCATACTGCTTGTTGTTGCGCTGTAACTCATGTGGAGACAAATAACAGATTGGCCCCAGAATTACCACCGGACAAAGTAACTACCGATTCATCCTGAAGCACAATGGCACTGAGCGCGACCGGTGGCAGTGTATGTATTTCAATCACGGTTTTTGTTTTGTCTGACATGTCTCTGTCATTGCAAACTTTTGCTGAGTGATGCAAATTGAGCCACAACACATCAACAACAATAGTCTGCGGTATGGCCACAGAATAATCAGTACTGGGTAAAGACAACTTATGGGATGGAAAGGCACAATGCGCACGATGGAAGCGGCGGCTCGGCGGCAGCAACGCGACGCCAAGAAACGCCAGCGTGAACTTGAACGCCAGACCAAGGAAGCGGCGAAACTTTCTGCGCTGGAACAGGCGCGATTAGAAGTCGAAACCTACGACAATGCATTGGACGTTCTCCTGTCCGTTCACAAAGAACAAACCGATCCCGTGGATTGGTTGACCCTCGCTTCATCCCTGCCGCCAGTCTTGCCGCGCCGCCAATCGCACAATGAACTCAAGGCCCGCCAACGCCTTGCTATCAATCCGTCTACGCCGGAAGCCGACTCCACCATCGAACAGGCCCGGAAACAAGATGAACGTGAGTTCCAGGAAGCTATCCAGGCCCATGCCGCTGAATATGCCGAATGGGCGCAACTTTCAAGTCTTGCCCGGCGCGTTCTCCAGGGTGATACTGACGCATACATCGAAGCCATCGAAAAACTGAGTCCATTCACTGAACTGGCCAGCATTGGTTCCTCTCTTCATTTTTCGGTTCACAACCCGCGCCTGATCGAAGTCGTCCTCAGCACCAACGGCCGCAAGGCAATTCCTGCCGAAGTCAAAACCCTCACCGCTTCTGGAAAAGTCTCAGTGAAGGCAATGCCCAGGCCTCGATTCATTGAAATCTACCAGGACTACATTTGCGGCTGCGTTTTGCGGGTTGCCCGCGAACTCTTCGCTCTCCTGCCAGTCGAAACGCTCCTCATCTCTGCCTCCGCTGAGACTCTGGATACGTCGACAGGGAAGACCGTCGAACGCCCATTCCTCTCCGTTGCCATCCCGCGCGCAACCCTGAATGACCTCAACTTTGATCGCCTCGACCCGTCTGATTCCGTACTCAGCATGACTCACAGGGGCGACCTGAAAGCGTCCCGGAAAACAGGCGACTTCGATTTCATTACGCCTTTGACCATCACTGATCTCGATCAGTCCGATTCCCCGGCCTCTGTTGATTTCGCCACCATTTTCAACACCGTAAAACGCCTTCGTGCCGACTTGGCGACTCAATGCACCTCGCTTAATCCGCAGCCAGCAGAAGCGGCGGTATACACCGGAGAAACCTGATGACCATATTCCTTATCCTTGTTTGTGTGGGTCTCTTCATCACCTTGGCCGTGGTCTTGTTCAAGAACAAGGCCCTGAAACGTCTTGTTGCTCAACGCGAAGGGGAGATTACTACCGTAAAGCAGGAAACTGTCCGAGTAAGAACCGAAACCGAGCTGTCACTCAACGAGGCCCAGAAACTCATCGACCAGCAGGTCGCCGATATGCGAACCGAAGCCGACCGCATCCGCCAGCACTACGAGACTGAAGCCCGCAAGATCGCCGAAACATCGCAAACGCAACTCTCCAAAGCGCTTGAAGATGTAGCAGCCCTTCGCCGTTTCGCTCCGCTTCGCGATGCAGAAGTCGAGGTCCGCCAAACCCTTGAAGCCGCCATGTTAGAGGCTGGCGCCCTCCGCGATCAGGCCCAGGCGCTCATTGAACAGTCCCGGTCAGCTGCAGAGACTGAACGCCAGTCTCTGCAGCTGACCGGGACTGTTCAATGA
>Ga0194054_10000293_pt1 | contig 25945 bp, 30 predicted proteins | sample SepL2210m_MetaG_FD_163628 | JGI IMG/M metagenome (GOLD analysis project Ga0194054, IMG submission 163628) | Anoxic zone freshwater microbial communities from boreal shield lake in IISD Experimental Lakes Area, Ontario, Canada - Sep2016-L227-10m | ecosystem: Environmental > Aquatic > Freshwater... | reverse complement strand
ATATTACTAACTGTACTAAAAGCGCCTATGTTTATCGTAGGGCTGGTACCCAAATTAATAGTTGTACCGGTAGCAATTGTTAAAGTATTACCACCTCTGCCTATAATTATCACCCCAGGCAAAGTTCCAGCATAACTAATAGTTGAGGTGCTGCCGGAACTAAAGGTTGTAGTAGCTCCACCAGTTATTGTACCATTCCCCGTTAAACTACCAGGAATAGTAATAACTGTTGAGGTGCTATATTTTATCGTTCCAGAATTTGTAACAGAGCCACTACTCAAGTTTAAAACAGAACCTAAATAATTAAATATACTAGAATTAGTGATCGAACCAGAAGTTAAAGTTAGTAAAGAGCCATTCATTAATAAAGTTCCAGTATTAGTAATACCAGTACTAGTAGCCATCATATTAATAGTGCCGAAAGTGGAAGAACCATTATTAGTATAAGTGCCAAAATTAAGAGTATTAAGATTCGGCATACTTATCACTCCAGAAGTAGCGTTTGAAAGGGTTGCACTAAAACCACTTCCTAAATGAGTAATTGTTCCAAAGTTAGACACAGAACTTAAGGCAACCGTTCCTGTACTCATAGTAAATGTACCATTATTCACCAGACCACAACCATAAGCAGGACCGGGTACCCAACTTGTTCCATTATGAATAATACTACCGTTATTTGTAATAGTACCACCATAAACAGTCCAGGTTCCTGAATCAATAATCATAGTGCCGTTATTAGTGAAATTACCAGCACCATAACCAGTTTCTGCAAAATCAGTGACTGGCGAATCTCCAAGATGAACAGTAGTACCAGTTGCTATTGTTACATCACGTGGTCCTTTACTAATCACTAATGTACCACCAATGTCACCTTGCCCAATAACGGTATTTGAACCAAACCAACCACTCAAGTAAACATATTTACCGGTCAAATCAAAAGCTCCATTTTGAGTAAAGTTACCTTGACCTTTGATATATAATTTGGCACCAGCGCCAAAAATCATAGTGGCACCAGAGTTATTAGTAAAATTACCAGTGGTAGTAGCGTTTACTAAATTGGGAGCATTAAAGAGACCGCTATTTATAATTGAAATATCAGGATTACCTTCGCCATAAGTAGTACCCAAGAAAGATGTACCGTTATAGTTTATAGTGCCTGAATTTTTATTGTCTATCACCGTTGTTACTCCCCAGCTCACTGTTGTACTAGCAGTCCATGATGAACCGTTATGATTAATGGTACCGTAATTATTTATATACGAAGCTCCACCATAATATGTTCCTCTAACCACAGACCAGCTACCAGATGTGATATTTAACGTGCCATAATTATTTAAAGAACTACCATCACAAATTGTAGTGACATGATTTGATCCAAGATTTAAAGTGGTACCAGTAGCAATTGTTAAAGAATAACCGGAACCATTACAATTAACATTTAAATTAGAAATTGTTCCACCTAAACCGTTTAAAGCAGTAATAGTTGCATTACCATTACCACGAATGTAAGAGATTGTCTCATTAAGAAGATCGTTTGTCCTATTAACGGTAAAATTACCAGTGACCGACATTGTTGCACCAGCCACCGCTGACCAAGTTCCATCACTTTTTGTAAATGAATTAGAAACCGTTAGAAGAAACGCGTTATGCGTAATCGTTCCCGTATACCCAGCATTGATATTAAAGTTAGTCACAGAGAGAGCAGAATCAATAGTGGAAGAAGCGGTACAATTAGAAACAAAGTTAATAGTATCAGCTGCTACAGGAGCCGCTGCGGCATTACCCGCTCCATCACACGCTTTAGCTGAAGTATGCCAGTTAGTTTTGACACTAGTGAGTCCCCCAGCATTACCGACCCAGTAATAAGTAGCGGCAAAGGTATTAGTAGCAAAGAGAAAGAAGAAACTAAAGAGAAAAACCAGAGTAACTATAATCCGCACCCCCCCCCCCGGAGGTTCTTGGACTGATTAGTATGATTGATTTGCCGTTCTCGGTCATAGCTTGTTGGTTACGGGGTTAATTTTAACAAAGATAGTCTTAGTTCACAAGACAAAATTAGGAAGACTGGGGATAACTGACCTTGTTTCAAGGATTAATGACTGGATTCCCGTTTTCACGGGAATGACAGACAAAAAAAAGAGTAGTTTTTTGACTAAAGACCGACCAAGGTCGAACCTTTTTGGAGATTCAAGGTTCGACCTTGGTCTTCAGGAAGGAGAAGATGGATTGCCACGAGAGTACTCTCGCAATGACGGAGAGAGACGGGTTTGGCTACGCCAAACCCGTCTTGGTGAATGGAACGAAGCCCGCCCGACCGAATGGTCATTCGGGCAGGCAAACCAGACTAGATTGCCACGCTGCGCTCGCAATGACAGCGAGTGGTCAACGTGGGAGGTTGGCCATTATCTTCCTCTCACCTTCATGGCCTCGGCCACTCTCTTCACCGCGGAAATATAAGCGCCCATTCGGACAGTAGTTTTATAATCCTGACGATTTTTCCACACTTCTTCAGAAGCATCGTCCATAATCTTTTTTAATTTCTCCAAGACCTCGGCCTCAGTCCAATAATAATTGGCGGCATTTTGTACCTGCTCAAAATAGCTGACCACCACCCCGCCGGCGTTGGCCAAAATATCCGGAACGATCACGACTCCCCTCTTGCTCAATATGGCATCAGCCTCGTTGGTGACCGGACCATTGGCCACTTCCAAAATCATCTTAGCTTTGATGCTATTGGCGTTTTTCACATTGATCGAACCATCCAAAGCGGCGGGAATCAGAATATCCGTTTTGACCGCAAACAGTTTGTCGCTTTTCAAATCCTTAGCCCCGGCAAAGCCCAGAACACTCCCCTTTTCTTTTTTATACTTTGATAGCTTGATAATATCCAAACCGGCCTGATTTTCAATCGCCCCCTTGGAGTCAGAGACCGCGATTATCTTATAACCGTCTTTATACAATATTTCTGCGAGCAATCCGCCAGCATTGCCAAAACCTTCAATCGCGATCGACGCTCCCTTTTTTAATCCAATCTTGTCGACAAAATTCTGCAAAACATAATAGGCACCTTGAGCCGTCGAATACGAACGCGCCTTGGAACCACCGAGCGATAGCGGCTTGCCGGTGATAACGCCAGGATCGTGGATACCGACCAATTTCTCATATTCATCAAGCATCCAAGACATTATTTTTGAATCGGTATAGACATCCGGCGCCGGCACATCCACCCGCGAACCGATCAATTTGTAAATGCCGTCGATATAACCGCGCGACAATTGCTCCAATTCTTTTTCCGACAAGGTTCGCGGATCAACAATCACCCCACCTTTGCCTCCGCCAAGCGGTATTCCGGCGACAGCGCATTTCCAAGTCATCCAACCAGACAAGGCTTTGACTTCATCTTGGGTAACGAGCGGATGAAAACGGATACCGCCTTTGTATGGTCCGCGAGCATTGTTGTATTGCGAACGGTAGCCGGTAAACACCTTGACCGAGCCGTCATCCATTTTCACGGGGATAGAGATTTCCAGACATTTTTGCGGACTTTGCAACTGGACAAAGATATTGGCATCGATTTTTATGATTTTCTGAACTTCGGCCAATTGCTTCAGCATGCTCTGGAAAGGATTGGCGGTTATAATGTTTTCTTTTTTCATATTCTTGTATAATTATTATAGGTGAAATGATACTCCTTTTTGTTCCCATTTGCCACCAAACTAAAACTAGAGCACGCGCGGTGCTCTAGTTCAAGTTTGTAAAATAAATTTTACAAGTTTTTTACATTGTCGAACCGGACTTCTTAACCTTGACGGCTACCATGATCATCCAGAGAGCTGACAAGCCGACCAACGCATAGACCAGTTTGACCAGCCAACCAACTGACAACATAGCGACCAGATCCCATGAATATCCGCCCATCGCGACCAATCCCCAATTGAGACCTCCGACAATGACGAGTATCATTGCAATCCAATCAATAGTGCTTAGTTTTGCCATAATATTTTTAATTAAAAATAATAGCGACCTTTAATGCCTATATTATATCACTATATATTTTTTTGTCTTCTCGCCAGCCTGTATTCATGCCAGATCAGGACAACTAAGAATAAATCAAATGCGGACATTACAACAAGCCAGATTGAGCCCGTCAGGTAATAGCGGTGAAGCTGATAAGCAATCAAGGCAATAAATACCGTCAAAGAGACCGGGTAAGCCCAAAGCTTTTTTGACCACAAGGCGAAAATGGCGAATAACTTTAGTACGCCATGGAGTAACAAATAGACCGACAGGAAGAGTTTTGAACTGATGGAAAAATCGCTTATCGAGTTTACAATAAACAGGCCGATTTTATCCGACGGGTCGTCACTCAGTCCGCCCATTACCAGATTCAAAATATAATTGACAATAAAGGCTTTGCTCAACAGATAAACGGCCAGGCCAGCGGCAACTTCAGACAAGGCGTTTACGGCCTTGATGAGCAGGCTCCACTGGTAGATCCGGTATATCATTTTTTCTCGAAACTTAAACATCCTTGGGTTTGAAATACTTATTTTTAATGTATCTTGAGAGCAAGTAATACCCGGCAAATAGTCCGGCGACCGCAAGCGGTATATAGAGATAAATATTTTTTATATAACCGACATATGTTCGATAGGACGCACCGGCCAGATAGCCAAGGAAAACTATCAAGCCGTATTTCAAGGCAGTCAGCAAGGAGATGTAGGGAAATATTTTTTTATATGGAACGCGCAAGATGCCCGCGCTGACAAAAGACGGTATCGCCATGCCGGAGATCAGCTTGGCAAAAGACGTCATCCGGCCGGGATATTTTCGCCACCAGCTTTCGGTCATTTCACGCTGGTTTTGGATAATCTTGGCGTTTAAAATGTGCTTGTTAATAAAAGCATTCTTGTAGCCCAAATAGCCTGTAAAATAGAACAGGCTATCGGGAATAATATCAGCCAAGAGGAAGATTATGACGACGATCCCCAAGTCCAAAACGCCAATCGACAGCAAGTAGCCCGAAATAATCGCCGTGATCGGACCCTCAAAAAGAGCCATTGGGAAAAGGATCAGGTATTTGTATTTAAGCAACAATAAGACGATTTGTGTTTCCATGCGATTATTATAGCACCAGCAAAAAACAAGACTACTGCCTGATCATCACCGGTCGGATCTGGATTGATTTGGCATTGACGCTGCCGTCAGTATTGGAAGCACCATTTATGGTGACATCTTGCCCCACCTTCAGGTCAGCAACCGTCCCGGTCGACACCTTGTTGATCGTCGTGCTGGCACTCAACAGGACAATTCTTGATCCCCCATCCTGATTTTTAACTGTCAGCATATTCGTATCGGTGGATAATATCTGGCCGGCCACCATACCGCCAAACGAACGTCCGCCAACTGGCGACCCGTTTTTACCGCCTTGATAATTGCCTGGGATTTGCCTATTGGTGATTTGACCAGATTGGCTGTATTTCATACCGCCAAAAAACGAAAGACCGGCAACAATGATAACTCCGACTGACATTAATGCGATTTTATTTTTTTGCATTTTTTTTGAATTAAATTATTAAATTGATAAGTATTTCAATTTCTAAATGAGACCTGGATTGCTTCATGATTACATTCGCAATGACGGAGGAAATGTTTAGAGCGAGCCCCATCACCTATTTCACTGACAAAATCTAATGCTAAACAAATGTTTGAAACTCAAGTATTTGTTATGTAGATAATTGGTCATTTTGTAAAATAGGTGCGGGGGCGAGCGCCCTTTATTCGTATCTCAGCGCATCAATCGGATTCAATTTCGACGCCCGACTGGCCGGATAATAACCAAAAATTATTCCGATCGCCGCCGACACGCCGAAAGCCAATAAGACTGACGACAAGGACACGCTAGTCTGGATGATATTCAGATAGGAAACAACATAAGCAATTCCCCAACCCAAGGCGACCCCGACCAAACCACCGACAAAAGTCAGCGCCACCGCTTCGATCAAGAATTGCAAAGTGATATCCTTTCTCTTGGCGCCAATCGCCTTGCGCAGACCGATTTCCCTGGTTCGTTCAGTCACGGTCGTCAGCATCATGTTCATAATGCCGATACCACCGACGATAAGAGAAATACCCGCCACCGCCGCCAGCAGAATAGTCAGAGTGGAAGTGACCGTCGAGAGAGCAGCCACGATATCGTTTTGGTTCATAACCGTAAAATCGGCGGCCGTCGGATCGGCAATCTTGTGTCTCTCCAGCAACAGGTCGGTAATATCAGACTGAATCTGAGTCATCTGGTCCGTACTTGCCGCTTGGACGCTGATTTGGCTCACGTACTCGTCACCGGCCAAAAATTTCTGAGCGGTAGAGAGCGGGATATACACCTTGTCATCTTGGTTGTTAAAACCGGATCCGCCCTTGGCTTTGGTCACGCCAATCACCTTGAATTGTATCGAGTTGATTTTGATTATCTGACCGATCGGATCGGCCCCGTCACCAAACAAGTCAACCGCTGTCGTCGGGCCGAGCACCGCCACTTTCGATAAATTTTTCAAATTCTGATCGGTAATAAACGTACCGGTATCGATTTCAATATTCCTGACTGCTGTATAACCAGCATCTGTGCCATCGACAGTAGTGTTGGTGTTGGTCCCTTTGGCGGCCACCTGATAACGGCTGGAAAGCTCTGAGGTAATCGCCTGGACGCCGGCAACACTTGTCTTGATTGCCTCAGCATCGGTGCTCTTCAAAGTCTTGGCTGCCCCCCGTCCGGTATTTACCCCGCCACCGATCGATCGCTGCGCCCCGGGCGTTATCATAATCAAGTTTGAACCGGTTGATTCGATACTGGAAGTAATCGAGCTTTGCGCTCCTTGCCCGATCGAGATCATCGCGATCACCGACGCAATCCCGATCACAATGCCCAAGACCGTCAAGAAAGTCCTGACCTTGTTGGCCATCAGTGCTGAATATGTTTCTTCTAAAATATCAAATATGTGCATATTATTTTGTATGATGGATTACCCTCTTTTGATGATCTTTCTTGTCGGTCACAATCTGCCCGTCCCGAATAAAAATGATCCGGTCGGCATGTTCGGCCACGTCGTGCTCGTGGGTGATCAGAATGATCGTACGATTCTGTTCCTTGTTTAATTTCTGAAAAGTACCCAAAACAATCTCGCCCGTTTTCGTATCCAAGTTTCCCGTCGGCTCATCAGCCAAGATAATCGTCGGGTTGTTGACCAAGGCGCGAGCGATCGCCACACGCTGAATCTGACCGCCGGACAACTGATTGGATTTATGGAGAAAATGCCCCTCATCCATACCGGCCGCCAGCAATGATTTCCTGGCTCTTTCTTCACGCTCTTCCTTTGGCACCTGGTCATAAATCAAAGGCAGCATCACGTTCCTCAGCACGGTCGTCCTTGGCAAGAGATTGAACGATTGAAAGACGAAACCGATTTTATCTTTCCGAATGTCCGCCAACTCATCATCGGTAAATTTTGACACGTCCTTTCCATCGAGAAAATATTTGCCCGAAGTCGGCGTATCGAGGGCACCCAAGATATGCATCATCGTCGATTTTCCAGATCCGGATGGTCCCATGATGGCGACGAATTCCCCATCGTCAATCTTGAAACTGACGTCTTTCAAAGCTTGAAAAGCGATGTCGCCGGTCTGATATGTTTTTGTAATGTTTTTGACTTCGATCATGTTTCAAATCATTAACGGCCTAGATTTACCCGCCCGGCCCCGCCACCACCGAGCAGACTAGCGGCCCCGGATTTGTTTGCTGTCACAGTATTGCTGGCTGTAGAGGCTGTTGTTTTTACAACAACTAAATCACCTTCTTTTAGACCACTGACGATTTCTGTCATCGTATCGTTGGACAAACCGATCGTCACCGTTTGCTGGCTAGGAGCGGTACTCAAGACAACCCCCTGACTGCTCGTGGCATTGGCGATCGTCTCAGTTGGAATGAGAACATAATTTGTCCCGCCTTGAGTCTTTATCGCGCCATTCGGCACCGCCAAAATATCCGTTTTCACCGCGGTGATAATCGAGGCACTGACACTCATGCCTGGTTTTACCGAATCTTCCTGGGTATCAAAACTGACTTTGATGGTATAGTTGACCACACCTTGCGAAACTGTACCGATCGTATCCACCTCGGCCACCTCACCAGTGACAGTGAGATTGTCGATCGCGTCGAAAGTCAAAGTCACCTTTTGTCCGACTTTCACCTTGGCCGCATCGACTTCATTCAAAGTAATCGCGGCAATTTTTTGCTTGGTTATGACCGTCGCTACCGCCGCGCCAGAAGAAATGGAATCACCCTTGTTTACCGACACCTTGGCTAGGGTCCCGGCAAAAGGCGCTCGGATGTAATAATCGGCTAAATTGGTCTGGGCATCGATCAGGGCGTTTTCCTTTTGAGTCAATGACAACTGCGAAGATTTTATGTCCAATTCCGCCGCCCCGGTCTGCAAATCAACCAGCGATTGTTCTTTTTCTGCCAATGTTCGATTGGCACTATCGATGGCATCTTTGGCGGATTGGATGCTGCTGATCATGCCAAGCAAAGCCGAGACATGAGAGTTTGTTTTTCCGGTATAGGAATTCAAAGTATTCAATTGAGAGCTGACAACGGCTGGTACGGTCATTTTTTGATCGGTCAAAACGTTCTGGTACAAATCGATCAGATTGTTCATGCTTTTCACCGAGTCGGCCAAAAGCTTGACGGTATTGTATGTTTCTTTCAAAACGCTTTCGATGGTCGAGGTGGCCGAAGTTCTCGAGATATTTTTGTAATCCGTAAAATTCTTGTCGTAAGCATCCTTGGCGGCCTGGTATTTGGAAATGGCATCATCGCGGTAGGCATACGCATCATCTTTGAAGCGGATGATGCTGTCGGCATAGGCGTAGACGTTTTCACTGCTGGTTCGAATGTCTGAGTCATGTAAAATGCCGTCGAGTCCGGCCATTATTCCCGGCACGTCCAGAAAGGCGTTGGAAATGGCATTGAAGGAATCGTCGTAGCTTTTATCCAAATCGCCGACGGCATTGTTCAGAGAAATTTTTGCCTGCGTCAAGGAGTTTTCTGCCTGAAGCAAGGTCGAGGTACTAGCTGGTGCCAAGACTTTGTCTAAAGACAATTTGGAAATTTCCAAGCTCGCTTGGGCATCGCGAACGGCCTTTTGAGCATCAGCGTCCTCCAACTGAACCAGCAATTGCCCGGAATAAACGCTTTGCCCGAGCACACCGCCAAGATAGACGACATCGCCGGAAACTTTCGACTTGATGTCTACTTGGTTTTGTGCCGTGACCTGGCCGGTACCGGTGACGGTACTCACAATTGTTGTTTTTTCCACCGTCGACACCACATACTTCGTCTGGACGACGGTTGGAAAAATCTTGCCATAGGCATAATAACCAACGTAGGCAATCGCCAAGACAATTATCACGCTCCAGACTTTGTGAGAGACGGTGAACTTTTTTAAATTATTATAATATTTTTTAAGGTGCGTCATTTTTTGATTGAAATTAATTTCTTATTGGTGTTCCAGGCATATTTTCCGGTGCCGGCATCAGCCTTAATAATTTCGCCTCGACCAGCCCTTGATCATTGGCCGATCCAAAGACAATATAGTAGTCACCGACTTTTAGATCTTCGATTTTTAATTGGCCTTGAAAGCCCCGAACAGCCGTACTGGTCGAAACTAAGATATTTTTGACCGAACCGTTTGGCTCCTCCAGGGAAATAGTCGGCAATTTTACGCCAACAATCTGGCCGATTGCTCCGTGCGAGTTGCCGAAATCGTCCCGGCGCAAACCCATCATCGGATCATTGCGTCTGCCATTCATCTCGCGAAAATAATTCTCGCCAACGCGGAAAGAAAATGAAGCCTTTTTAAAACCGACAAACATACCGGCCTGAAAGACGAACAGCAAGACCAAGACCCCAGCGATGACATAGACGGAAACTTTTACCTTATTTGATTTGGCCAATTCCTTGGCGGTTTCTAATATTTTTTTCATATAAAATTTCTTCAGTGGCCGACCTAATTGAATTTTGAGTGTCTGGTTGAGGCGGTTCTCACCGCCGACCCGAGGACCGAAAAATTCAATTAGGTCGGCCCGATTAAATTAAACTATTAAAATTTCAAACGGAAACTAAATTCGGACTCGGATTTTAAATTACTCAAGAAATATCTGACCGAGATCAACAACAAATACACCGACAGCAAGGTGACAGTAATCGCCATAAATGGGGTCGCTTCGACGACCGACAATACATAATCGCCAAAATTGGCCATCACTACTGATGAATCGGAAACCAAGAGCGACAGGTAGCTGCCTAGGCCGCTTTGAGAAAATTCAACGATCGTAAAATAGGCCATCGGCAAAAAGGCTGTCAAAGAGGCCACGGAAAAAACTCCGCCCCAAATCAGGCGTCTTTTGTTTTTTCTAATTTCCAACTCAGCAATCTCGGCTAAAATTTTGCTTTGCAAGACCGTCAAAGAACTGGCCTCCATTGCTCCCCTGAACAAATCCTTGATTATTCTTGTCATACCTTAAGTACGACTGCGGTGGCCGTTTTGGTGCAAAAAATATTTTACAACCTAATTCAGTCTTTTACGCAAGAGTATCAAGGCCCGTCGATGCTGGCTTTTTACGGTCTCAACCGGCCTTTTCAGGACCTTGGCGATTTCTTCAAAAGTCATCTCTTCCTGGTAATGCAACAACAGGACTTCCCGGTAAAGCATTGGCACTTCCAGTAACAGCTTCTCCAACACCTTGTTTCTTTCGGCCTCTTCAAACGCTTCATCAGGCAGCGCTTCCAGGTCGACGATATTTTCTTCCAAATAATTACTTCCCTCTTCATTCTCAAATTCGGAGAAAGCGATCGCCTTTCTTTTTCGCAACCAGTCCAAAGCCGTGTTCCTGGCAACTATGAGCAGCCAGGTTTTGAAATTTCCTTCTTGTTTGAATTTGGCCAAATTTTTCCAAATCTTTATGAAGGTCTCCTGAGCAATCTCGTCCGCCAGATTTTTGTCCCGCGATAAATAATAGGCAAAATTATGCACCGTTTTCAAGTAACGACCAGTCAGTTCGGCAAAAGCCGACTCTGTTCCATTCAAATATTCTTCTACTAATTGCGCGTCAGTTTTGGGCATAAAATCGGCAAGACCAGGGGCTTGCCGATTTATTATAGCACTTTCCTAAAAATATTCGGGTCAGGCCAGTCTTTTCTCGACGACCGACCAATCAATCACATTTACAAACGCATTGATATAATCCGCTCTTTTGATGCCATAATCCGTCAGATAGGCATGCTCCCAGACATCCATTATCAAGACAGGCACACAACCGGCAAGATGTCCGCCATCATGTTCGCCTATCCAGATATTGAATAATTCTTTGCTTGCAGGATCGTAATACAAAACCACCCAACCGATTCCTCTCATTACTCCCATCGTGGTAAAGTTTTTTTTCCAATTCTCATAACTGCCGTAAATTCTATCAATCGCCAAGCCAAGTTTGGAATTGGAATTCAGTGCTGTTTTTTCCTTCGTCATGTTTTCAAAATATAATTCGTGCAGACGCATGCCATCAAATTCCCAACCAAACCGCCTTTGCAATTCCGAATACTCAACAGTTCCCGATTCTTTCGTATCAAGATATTCCAAAAGCTTATTCACATTCTTCACATAACCTTCATATAGGGTAAAATGATTTTTTAACATCGTATCGCTGAAACCATTCAAACCCAAAAGATTCTCATATTTTTTTGTTTCGTAAATCATATATTTTCATTAGGACTAATAAGGCCTTAATTATCAGTCACTTTTGATTTTAATACAAGTTTTAAAATAGAAAGACAAAGGCCGGGTTCGTCTGACGAACCCGGCCTTTGATTTATGTTTTTTAAGATTATCGGCGTCCAGAATTTTGCGACGGACCGCTGTCCACGAAAGTCAGCGCCTTGCCTTTCTTGTTTCCGCGACCGGTTCGGCCGATTCGGTGTACATAGTCGTCATAAGTCGCCGGCTGGTCATAGTTGATCACGTGAGACACGTCGGGAATATCCAAACCGCGAGCAGCCACATCGGTTGCCACCAAGATCTTGATCTTCTCATCCTTAAATGCCGTGAGCGCTCGCTGTCTCTGGCTATGGGACTTGTTGCCGTGGATTGAATCGGCTTTGAAGCCTTTCTCGATCAAACGTTTGGAAAGTTTTTCCACGCCGTGCTTGGTCTTACCAAAAATCAACACCTTATCGCATTCCTCCTTATTCAAAATATCATGCAAATGTTCGATTTTGTCACCGCAAACGCGGACGATATCCTGGTCGACATTTTTTGAAGTATCACCGGTCTTTACCGATACCGTAATCGGATCTTTCAAGAAAGTCTTGACCAACGCCTCGATGTCTTTGGACATGGTGGCGGAGAAAAATAATGTATGTCGCTTGACCGGCATCTTGGCCATCACAAATCGCATATCATGAACAAAACCCATATCGAGCATTCGATCGGCTTCATCCAAGACGATCGTGCTGAATTTAGATAGGTCGATAAAACGGCGGTTGATCAAATCCTTGACTCGTCCCGGCGTACCGATGATAAAATTATTCTGTCTTTGTCTCAATTCGGAAATCTGACCGCCAATAGAAACTCCACCCACGCAAACAGTCGAATAGATACCGAGGCTTGGAATGAAGCTCCGGAGTTCGGTATTGATCTGGATGGCCAATTCTCGAGTTGGCACCAAGATAATTATTTTCTCATTTCGATTAGTTAGAACTTTTTGAATGAGCGGTATGAGAAAGGCACCAGTCTTGCCGGTACCGGTATTCGCAATACCAACAACATCCTTGCCATTCAAAATATGAGGGATGATTTGATCCTGGATCGGCGTCGGGGTCACATAGCCTTTGGTCACGATATTGTTTTTCAAAATATCGCTGATCGCAAAATCAATAAATTTATGTGTTGACACGTAAGCGACGGTTTCCTCAATCGGTTCAGCTTTGTTGATGAATTTCGAAAAATGGATGGACTGACTAAAACCGCCCCCTCGAGGAGAGGATTGCTGTCGTGGCGGCTTGCTGCCAAACCGGCTTCGATTGCCATTATTACCACCTTTAAAGGAAGGCTTGGTAAACCTTTTGTTATAATTATTTTTATACATATTGTTTAAATGTTCGCACAGAACCTGCGACATTTAAAAGCGCGACTCAGTGAGATATATTTACCCTGCTAGTATATCAAATCTAAGCTTTTTTGTCAAGATTAACGGCCTTTTTAATGAACCGAAGCTTCCTCTCTTCCAGCAAAGCCCGCCAGTCGATTTTGGTAAAAACATAGACCAAATATATCGTGAATATCTGACCCAGGACAAAATAGACGCTGAAGAACGCCCCGGACATCAAGGAGCTGACGGAAAAATAATGCGAGACGGCCGACGAAGTAAAGGCCCAGAATAAATAACTCGTCAGGCGGCCGATGAAAAATGGCAGGATGGCCAAGCGGAGTTTTAGGTCGGTTAATCCGTAAGCCAGGAACAATTGGCCGGACGGCAATGGTGAAAAAGCGTAGGATAGGAAAAAAGTAAAAGTTAGGGCTTGCCTCTTCTCCACATACTGCTTCAAGACACCGAGATTTTCCCGGGTGGCTGATTTGATAAATTTTGTTCGCAAGATCTTATCAGCAAACAAGGCCAAGACTGCCCGGCCGGAGCTTGAAGCGATCGCCGCAAAAACAGACAGAATCGCCAGTCCCCAACTGCCAAGGTGAAAATTAAAACCGACCACGGAAATCAGCATCCAGGTTGGCGGCATAAAAAACGGGATCACATTGATGACAAAAATAATTATTATGACGGCGATTGAAGCGAGGAATATCATCTATTTAAATACCAAATTGCCGCATTTAAGACTGAAGCAAAGGACACCCAGGCCAGATAAGGCCAAAGCAGGATCGAAGCGAGATGGCTTATTTTCCAACCAGTCACGACCAGATAGACAATCGAGAGCCAGAGGGCAATGATGCAAACAAAGGCCCACATCGGGCTGTGCCAGCCGAAAAAGATTATTGACCAGAGAGCATTGATTACCAAATGAGCGATGAACACCCAAACCCAGATTTTTATTCCCGGCACATTGAAGCCTTTCTTCCAGACGATAAACAGGGCGATTCCCATAAGCACATAAAGAGTTGTCCAGACTGGTCCAAAAATCCAATTTGGCGGACTAAAGACCGGCTTGATAAGTGTGCTATACCAGGTTTTTATTTCTGACATAGTAAATAAGCTACCAAGACCGCCAGCAGCCAATGGTAAAATCAAAGCGACAACAAACTTCAAGATATTTTGCATATAAATATTAGAAAATTAATAATTGAAGACATTATACCACCGACGCACGTATTTTAAAACAACCATTTTTATATATTTTGAAAGCGCGACAATTGCTTGTCGCGCTTCGTTTTAAGTCCAAAGGACTAGAGGTGCAGGATGTTTTTGGTCATATAACATCCGTTTGTGACAAGGACGCTGCTATTCACGCATCGTCCCCGACCGATACAAAAGCAAGTGGTTGGCGTGTGCCTTTCTTTCCACACACTGGCCGGAATTATGACGCTCTTTCCTCTTGGTTTCTTAACACTACATTTCGTTGCCATAACAAACCTCCTAAAGAACCAGCTTGACGTTATTGTCAGACTTGGCAATAACCCTACCACTATAAATATTTTTGTCAAACCAAGTTGTGGATACAAAAACCGCCTAGAGCAAAAGCTTTTTCAACTCCAAACATAAAAACAAGGGGATTTCTTTACGGGCCAAATCTTCAGCTTTTTGGCGCGGGCCAGGCTGGCTGACTTTTTGAGAATTCCATTCTTCCAAGCGCGAGACGACGAAACCATTTTTATTGAAAATTTTGAAATATAGCTGAAGTGAGCGGTGGAAAGATACGGTTTCTTTTTTGTCTTTCTGGCCAGGGTGCATCTCGATCGAAGTATTGAACTCGCCGAGATACCCGTCGATTCGGCGATACTGGATTTTATTCTCCTCGTCAAAACCCCAAGCGCTTTTCTTGGGAATCCTGAATGCCGGATGGTTCAGGACGACAAAAAGCGAACCGCCAACTTTCAAAGCCCGACCAGCCTCACTGATTGCTCCGTTGAAATTTTCAATATTCTGCAAAGCCAAAACAATCGTTGCCTTATCAAATTCTCCGGCTTTTACCTTGTCGCCAAGACTGTCGGCGGAAGCGACAAAATATTTTTCATTTGGTCCGCCTTTTTCTTTGGCAAATTTTATGAGCTCCGGCGCAATGTCCGTCCCCACCACTTTGGCACCAAGACCAGCCCAGGCTCGAGAAAAAAATCCCTGCCCGCAAGCGATATCCAGGATTCTTTCTCCGCTTTTGACATCTAGCAGTCTTTTCAGGTTAGGCAAAATCAGCTCGCTTTGATACGAACCCTCAGCTGAAACCAAATCATTATACCAACCGGCCACTCCGCCCCATGAAGTATTTTTCTTAATCATATTATTCCGAGCATTTTTCACCATCGGCCAGCTTGGCTGGATCACACAAAGTGTATGCGCAATTATTTTCACCCTCAATACAAGACAACTCTTCGCCGCAGCCAACCTTGTCAGCCGTTGCTTCGCAGGCGGCGATGGTAGCCGCTTTCTTGCTGATCATCTTGTAATAGCTAATCCTTTCAGCTGGATTGGCCGAACACGAAGTGTCCGAGACCGGATCGCATTCATAGACAAAACATTTCTCGGTGGTCGGATCGCAAGAAGTCTCCGCGACAATCTGATAATCTTTAAGTACCACAATCCTCACAAAAGTCGCCACGACTGAACCGATAAGAAGCAAGATAAAAACTGTATAAAATATTTTATTGGCACGAGACCCTTTCGGGTTCAGGGGATGATTCGGTGTTTGATCCATATGAAGGTATTATAGCCTAAATATTTCAGAGCGTAAACGCCTGATGTTTATTCCACCACCACCTCGACCTCTTTTTTTATTTTCTTGACCTTGATCAATAAGGCTAGAAAGGCGCCAATCATAACCACGACCGACGAGATCACGAAGACCTTGCCATAAGCCACGATCTGCGCTTTGGAAATTATCAGAGCCGTAAATTCCTTATAATTGTCAGAGTTCTTGATATTCAAAGTGCTTCGACCAGCGATATTCAAGATGCTTGAACCAATCGAGCTCGACAAGATCGTGCTAAAAATCGCAATACCAAAAGCGCCGGCAATGTTTCTTGCCAAAGCCAAGACCGATGAGGCGACGCCGATTTCCTGTTGCGGTACCGCCGAAGCAATCAGGCTTGTCCTTTGCGACATGCCGAGACCCATGCCAAAAGCCATGATCGATAAGGGATAAAGGATGTCGACAGCGCCCGACCGAACGTCAAGGAAGGAGAAAAGATACAGTCCGATCCCAGCAATAAAAGTACTGACAAAAATCACGTACCCGGGTTTGAAATTTTGCGTATACCGTCCACCGATAAACGAGGAGATGACCATGACAAAGGCCATCGGCATAAAAAGATAACCGGTTTGGGTCGCATCGTAGCCGAGATAGGTCTGCGCGAATAACGGGATCAGAAAAACGCTTCCCATCATTCCCATAAAGATAACGAAGTTATTGATTACCGTGTTCACGAACAGGCTATTTTTGAAAAACTTAAGGTCGACAATCGGATCGGCCGCCCGCTTTTCCAAAAAGATGAAAAGCAGCAAAAAAGACAGGGCCACCAGATAAGAGATCAGGCTGTAAGCCGACATCCAACCCCAAGACTGTCCCTGATCAAGCACCAAAACTAAGGCGGTCAGACAGATACCGAGAGTGATCGCTCCGGCAAAATCAAAAGCTTTGCGAACTTTCTCGCCGATTGATTCGCGAATATAAGTCGACGCCATGATGATACCGATGATACCGATCGGCAGGTTGATCCAAAAGACCGAACGCCAACCAAAATTGTCGATGAGCGGCCCGCCCAAAAGCGGTCCAAAGACGGAAGCGGCGGCAAAAGATGATGACCAGATACCCAAAGCCTGGGCGCGATCACGGCCTTGCTTGAAGGTAACGGCGATGATCGCCATCGCTGTCGGATAATCCGCCGAACCGGCAATCGCCTGAATGATACGGAAGAAAATCATCGAGCTGAAGTTCCAAGACATCGCCGCCAAAATAGATCCGACAATAAAAAGTGAGAAGCCCAAAATATAAACTTTCTTGCGGCCGATCGTATCGCCGAGCTTGCCCCAGATCGGCACAAAAATCGCGTTCGCAATGATATAGGCCGTCGCGATCCAGCCAGCCGATGACGTGTTGATGCTGAAATCCATCATCATTTTCGGCAGGGCCAAGTTGACGATAGTCTGATCCAGACGGCCTAAAAAAGTACCGATAATCACGGTCAAAAGAATTATCCATTTTAAATTATCGTTTTTAGCCTCAGACATTTATCTTTACGATTTAATTTTTAAAAACCGTAATCTTGGCAGACATGCCGTTTTTCAATTCCGGATACTTGCTCACGTCAAAACGAACTTTCACATCAAAACTGTTTTGCGCTCGCTTGTCGGAAATACTAAACACTACGTCAGAGCTGTGCGCGGTCGGGCTGATCTCGTCCACCACACCGTCATATTGGCGGCCGGCAAAGGCATCGACAGTGAAAATCGCTCGCTGTCCGACGCTCACATACTCCAAACCTTTGTCTTCTTCAAGCTTGCCCACCACCCGCAAAGTTGATGGATCGATGACTTTTATTACCGAAGCGCCGGACGAAAAACTCTTGCCGATATTGCTGGTCGCATCGACGATTTCCGCTTCAGCATTCGTCTTGATAAGTTCGTTGCCGACTCGCGCCAAGACCGTATTCGGACCGACAATATCGCCATTTTTTACGTACAATTCTTTCAAAATACCCCCGCCCATCGAGGCAATATCGACTATTGGCGCCGAAACGATAGAATTATCGATCTGCACCCGATTGTTCGATACTTGCCAAAAAATACTGAGTCCGACGACGGCAATGACAACGATAGCTAGACCGCCAAAGGTCAGCCAAAGGCTTTTTCTAAATAAGGAAAATAATTTCTTTTCCTCGCGCAAGATCGCTTTTTCTTCCCTGAGAATATTTTGTTCTTCCATGATATTTTTTTTATCGTGTTCCATATGTTGTTTGAATTAATTATTGGCGCCATTAAAAACGGCAACCAGATCGCCCACGGACAAGCCGCTCACGATTTCGACATAACCATCGTTGCCAACAAGACCGACTACCACTTTTTGCAAAACCGGCTTGGCGTCACCATTTTTCGCTACCATGACATACTCATCGCTACCTTTTCTCACGAGCGAACTGCCGGGTACGGCCAAGACGCCTTTTTTCGAACCAGTCATGATATCGGTGTTGGCGGTCATCCCGGTCTTGATGCGATCATCTTTGGTTTCGAATTGCAAAACTGCCTTATAAGTCGAAACACCCCTATTGGCAGTCACGGCGGGATCGACAGCAATGATTTTGGTTGGGAAAAATACGTTGGCACCATAGGCGTCGAGCGTGGTCGTCGCCGACTGACCGACTTTCAATTTAGCCACTTCAATTTCCGAAACATAAATTTCAATCTGATAATTGCCATTGGAAATCATTGTCGCGACTGGTATACCGACGGACACGGTTTGTCCGATTTTGGCGTCCATACTAGTAATTGTTCCGGAGAAAGGGGCGACGAGGACCGTCTTGGCCAAAGCCACTTTCGCCTTATCCAGATTGGCCTCAGCGAGAGCGACCGCCGCTTTGGAAACCGACAGATTTTCACCAGAGCCACCAACCTGCTGCAAAGACAGCTCATAAGCTGACTGTTTGGCCGTCAATTTATCTTTGGCGGCATTAAGGTTTGTCGTCGCCAGATTTATATTGTTGCGGGCAGCGGCCACCTGGGCTTTTTGCGTAGCGCTCACCTGGCTGATATTTGAATTTACGGCAATCGCAATATTGTTTAACAATGAATTGATTTGAGATAGATAGTTCAAAGACTGATCAGCCGTCGTTGTGGCCAAAGAATTTTTCCAGGCATTTAAATTATTTTCGGCCTGGGTCCGACCGCTTTCAATATCTATTCCTAGCTGAAAATCGGTTTGAATGCGGAGCTTTACATTGAATGACCGTGAGTCATAAAACAAAAAATCGATACCGTTTCTGACCGCGTCATCGGCGACAGAATAAGCCGCCGCGACCTGATCCGTCAGGCTGTCTTTGGCGGCGACCAGATCAGTATAAGCATTGGTGGATTGCGTACCGCTCAAACCAGCTTGGGCTTGGGCACTGGCGAGTGAAGCCTGTGCGAGCGAGAGATTGACCAGAGCGTCATCTTGGACCAGTTTGACCAATGGTTGTCCAGCGTAAACTTTGGCGCCAACCGGAACCAAGACTTCACTGACTTTGCCACCAGTTTCAAAACCCAGAGAGACATCGTTGGCCGCCTCGACTGAACCGTTGGCCATCACTTCTTCCACCAAATCCCTTGGGGCAACCGTCAGATAATCATATTTGGTATTCTGTGTCAGACTGAGATAGGAAAAGATACCGACGACTATAGCCAGAACCGAAACGACGACAATGACAGCGATGGGGTGTGATAATATTTTTTTCATGATTATTGTTTTTCTTGCCTTATGACCGATAGCTTGTGAGCACGATCAGTTATAGTTAATAATATTTTATCCAGACTTTTTTTTAATTTATTTTCTTCCTCCTGGCCAACCTTTTGCAAAATCAAGCCAAACTCCTGATTGACGATATTTTTCGCTCTGACTAGCAATTTCCGCCCGCGATCACTTAAGAACAATTCTTTCTTTCGTTTGTCGCCCACGGCCGACCGGCTGGTGATAAACTTCTTTTCGGCCATTATCCGGATAATCCGGCTGACCGAGGCTTCGGTGCAATTTCTCCTTTGGGCGATGTCTTCCTGGGACAGTCCCGGCTTTAGGCTTAGGAAAATCAGGATCATATACTGGGCCAGGGATAGATTCAGTTTCTTTTTGAGCCAGTGGTCCTGGATCTTCTCGTTCAGGAAACAGATCTTATGCATCGTGATTATCGGATGCCCGAGCAGGCTGATGTTTTTCATCGCTATATATTAGCAAAATTACTTAGCTAGTCAAGCAATTACGAGTCCGACTGCCCCCTAAGGCTTTGGCCGAAAATTTGGTATAATGTGGCAATGAAAGCTTTGCTTAAAAACGCCGTCTTACTTTCATTGATTTTCCTTGGCCAATCAGCCTTGGCGGCTTCGAGTACCACCCCTGTTCTCATCCTGACACCCGGGACAGTTATCCAAGGCGAACCAGCAATGGTGATTTTGGACGGAGTTAAAATCAGCGACATCAAAAAAGCGACTTATGACAAGCAGCCGCTCGCTTTTTTCCTTTACAAAAACAAGCCGACCGCCCTCGTCGGCGTGGATATCAATAAAAAGATCGGGACATATGAAATCTCTTTCATTCTAAATGACGGCTCTATTATCAAAAACGATTTAACCGTCACCTCGAGAGATAAGAAGGAAGAGGTGCTGGCCGTACCGGAAAAACTCGGCGGCAATTCCCCTGCCAATCAGACCAAAGTCGTCTCGGAATTGTCCAAAGAAAATGCGATTTTAGCCGGACTTTTTACCGGCAAAAAATCTTTCTGGACGGAAAGCTTCAAATATCCGATTGCCAATCCGATCGTCACCGACCCCTATGGCTATTCACGCCTGACTGGAGCCTATACTATCACCCACAAAGGCGCCGACTTCCGAGCCAAGACTGGCACCAAAGTCACCGCTATGAACCGGGGTGTGGTTCGATTAGTCAGAAATTTCCAAACTTACGGCAAGACTATCGTTATTGATCACGGCCTGGGATTATCGAGCTACTATATGCATTTGTCGAAAATTTACGTGAACGAAGGCGAGCTGGTCAAGCCCGGCCAACTCATCGGTTTGTCCGGGCAGACCGGCTACGCCGAATTTCCCCATCTCCACCTTAGCGTCAAAATCAACCAGATCTCGATTGATCCGATAAAGTTTATGGCCTTATTTAAATAGCTGGCTTTGATTGGAAGCAAGCAAAGCGGCGCCATATGAATGGCGCCGCTTTTTCAACCCTAAAGATTATTATTTCAAAAACACCTGCAAATCCAAAGTGTCCGGTTGAGTAACATTCAAATCCGTCAATTCGGTAAAGGTGATTTTGATTGGCGTTCCCGATGTCAAACCCAAAGCATCAGCGTGTATGTTGAGCGGAGCGGAAAAAGTCGTTGACGAAGCCACGTCCGATCCGATGAAGATCGGCACGGGTATGCCGGCTTCTTTCCAGCCTTGCTTCCTCAAATTATAAAATACTTGGGCCGTACCGCCGCGAGACAAGGCTTGATTCCAAGAACAGCCGAGCTTGTCGGCATTTGAGTTGTCCACGATGCCTTTGGCGGTCAAAGGGAAACTGACTTTCGAATCGACAGTCGGATAAGTCACAACCAAGCCGCACTTTGAAGCATAAGAGACCTTTGTTGTCACAATGGCTGTTTTAGTTTTTACACTGGAAGTCGCCGTTGTCGAGGTCGCAACATTTGAGGAGTTTTCTACAATTGCTGAGCGCTCGCCTTTGTTTGAAGACTTGGTCGCATATACGATCACAGAGACCAGCAAAACCAGCACGACACCCGCGATTGTTAAATTACTAACCGTCAGATATTTTTTATATTTTTCCATATTTGATTTATACCACATTTAACGCCTGAAGGCTAGTAAAAAATTATTTGTAAAAGCCGTCGATAATTAGGCTATAGGACAGCGACAAATTCGCAGAAAACCCTATAAAGACTTACGAATCAAATCCCTTATTTTTAATAAGTCATTTTCCGCAGTGTTCTTTTCTACTTGCTTAAGAGGCAATCTTTGTAAGTTGGATTGTTTGGATCACCTTCGGTAATAAAAGCCGTATCGCCTTTATTCCAAAAAACTATCGATTCGTCTGGATTGGCATAACGGGCTCCGGAAGCGGAAATGGTTTGTGGTAAATATGCCACTTTATTATTTTTCATATCCAAGCGGACAAAATTCATATAAAAATCAGCATGTATAGTCTTATCCTCCGCACAGATAAATTTTACGCTGTTTACAGGATAACCCAAAATAGTTTTATTTTCCGCCCAACGGCCAAGGTATATACCAAAAATAAATACCACCACAAAAACAATGATGGCTACTATTTGCGAAAATTTAGTTACCTTATTCCAAATTATTTTCATAATGTATATTGTAACATATTATCAATATACTTTTTTATTGCCTCAATATCAATTAATTGATGTTCTCCCCCTAATTCTTCTTTATAACAAACAAGATCGCGAGGATCCATAATAGAAACGTTTAATTTATTAATATCCGTAGGTATAGCGTCAAATAAACGTATTTCTTTGACATTTATCCACTTAGTCTTTTCTAGATTGCTCATTTTAAGAGTATCAATATCTGTTATATCAATGTCTTGACCTTTATAATTTAGCGATAAGGTCATGCAATCCCATTTTTCATTTAGATAATGCTTAGGTCCAACTGTTATATAATCTGTAACATAAGGAATAATTATAGGAAAATACTTTCCGGAAAGTGAAATATCTATATCGTTTATTACTCTAGGAGAACCGTATATATGGGCAGCAAAACCGCCACCAATTTTATAAGGCACATTATTTTTATCAAGAATATCTACTATCCATTTAAGTGCTTCTTCTGTTTTTTCTTGAAGATCTATTTTCATAATTTTGCTGGCCAGTATAAGATGGAACCATTGTCGGCATTGCGGTGTAAGGTTATTCTAGCATAATTTTAATATAAGAATCCATAGACAGGACTACCCCCCCCCCCAACAACTTGACATCTTATTACAAAAGTCTAGTATAAATTCCAAAGGGAGCATAACCAACCAAAGCCAACAGGGTTTCTGTTGTTGTTCTAAAAGAGGTAAATATGGTAACTAGAACTGCATTACTGTCTGTCTATGACAAGACCGGGGTGGTTGAATTTGGCCAGAAATTGAAGCTTCTCGGTTTCAATCTCCTCGCCTCTGGTGGTACAGCCCGTGCCCTGAAGGAAGCTGGTATCGAGGTCACAGATGTGGCCACAATAGTCGGCAAGCCGATTCTCGGCCACCGAGTAGTGACGCCTGTCGCGGGAAATTCACGCAGCACTGTTGTCTCAAAACAACGAAGCCGATAACGCCGAATTGGCCGAATTGCGTATTCCCCGAATCGACCTGGTGTACGTGAACATGTATCCCTTGGCGGAAGAAATCGCCAAGCCAGATCACACGCTTGCGAGCGTCATCGAGAAGACCGATATCGGTGGTCCGACCATGTTGCGTTCGGCGGCCAAGGGTCGTCGTATCGTCATGTGCCAGCCCAGCCAGATTGACCGGGTGATGGAAGAAATCATCGCTCGTGACTTCGTCAACGGCAAGGAGATGAAGATCTCTTTCATCTCTAAACTCGTTCATGAAGCCGAAAAAGCAGTCGGCGAATACTGCACCGCCTCAAGCGAGTTTCATCGCCAGGTAGCGCGCGACGCCGAGTTTACCGAAAACTGAGGGAGTCCCACATTCGACCCCACAAGAAAAGGCCATAAGAGCCGATGCTTGTGGGGTCTTCTTTTTTAAATTTAGCTAATATCAGAAATATCTGTATTAAAAAACCCGCAAGCTCGATTGCATACGGGTTCGATATATCAGACCTAATTATCCGCAAACGGTGGTCGTGGCTCGCAAATGGTTCCCTTCATCACCAATAACGAGAGGATAAAAAGTGGTAATAACCACACTGATGAATCCTCCTTGTTTTGATTTAAAAAAAAGTAAAGCCGAGAACATATCCGTTGTGCAACTATCCTGCTCCACAACATAACCGAGCTTGGTATAATGCTCCACTACCGCGGCTTTGATCATTTGTACGGAAGGGGTTTCTTTCCTGTATTTGAAACCGATCATAAAATCATCATCTTGACGGGGGTAAACATGCCCGCGCTCGCCTGAAAACCTTTCGGCAAGCATCGCGCCCAAATCTCCTTGTTCATTGAGATTCACCAGATCTCTAAATGATGGCATATAGCATCTCCTTTTTTTGTGAACTTGTTCAAAAATAAGACTAGAACAAATGTTGGTAAATTACAAGTAAAAATTATTTGCATTAAAAAAGGCGCTCCGTTTTCACAGAGCGCCTCGCATTTGCCAGTCATTAACCAAAACTGGACTCTACCTACTTGATTCGTTCAATGTGCTTCATGGCATCAGCAAATAGCTCGGCTTTCTTGAATTCCAAGCCAAACTTTTTTGCCACTTCCAGAGTATCCCTCAGTTTTTCCTGATTCATTTGGATATATTCCCCTAGATGCATAATTTGAGAGATATCCCGCCTGTCCTTCTGAAGCCGAACTTCGTCAAACTTCTTCTCGGCATCCACAATCCAGACAGCAACACAAACAAGCTCATCCCAAACTGATTCCCTACTAATTTCCCTCATTGTCCGATGTGTTGGGTTCAAACCGCGAACAAATTCCTGAAAATCTTCCAGGACTTGCCTGAACTTATTTTGAACCTTTTCACATTCTTCAGTCTTGTTAGTCCTCTGGGTGTTTGCCCAAAATACCATAGGAAAGACAGTCACCAAAATGAGAACCAACGGTAAAAGGATACTCCAATAGCAAATAATAAATGAGGTAACTAGTGCAACTGCCATAACAAACCCTACCAGTTTGTTCAGCTTTGCAAAATACATTTCAAAATCCTTACCCACCTTTATATATTGCTCCCTCACGCCAACCAAGGTTTCCCCTGCCAGGTTGAGCTCCTCATACTTTTTCACAAGTTCAGGACTCACCATCTTCAACGTATCACTAATATAGTCCATCTTCATTTTAACGAACTCCTTCTTTTTCTTTTGCCTTATTTATCAGGACCATGGCCTTGCGGGCGGTTTTATGAACTTGCGGTCCACAAAATCACGGTTTCCCGTCATGCAATCCAAAATAGCTAGGCAACTATTCTGCCCATGATTATAAACCTATATATAGTATTTGTCAATAGCTGGGGGACAGGGGCTCGAACCCCGATTCTTCGCGCCAAAGGCGAGTGTCCTACCATTAGACGATCCCCCAATTTTTATTAATACCTCTCACCCACCCCGTAATCTGACGATTTAAAGATGAGCTACGGTACACTTTAACTCTTAATTGACCATTATACAAGTCCCCAATATTCTTTCTTTTTGTGTTAATTTTGTTTCTCTTAAAATAGATTGTATTAAAATAACCTAAGGGTAAACCAGTTTTTTCTGACCAAAATTTCTGGAAACGAGCGACTTCCTGTTTATAACTATCATGTAAATATATTTCGCAACGAATTTCCTCTTTTGAAACATGACAAATTTTAAAAAGCCACTTTAAAAACAAAGTGATCATTTCAGGATCTGAGTTAACAAAAATCACCCCAGAACCAGGACGTGCTTCTTTTTCTTTAGACCCCTCAGCCCAATACAAAGCTATTCCAAGTAGCCATAATTCTCTTTTTGAAATTTTACCTATCTCCTTTTCCGCATTACCGGTGATTCTGTCAAAAGTGGCGACTCTTTGATTTCTTCTGGCTTGACCTCCTTTTAACGAAGCTAACCTCTTCTTCTCTGTGAAGGCTTGCACTTGTCTCTTTGCAACACCAATTTCTCTTAACCACTCAGAAAGAGTAGATTTCGCCACCGGAATAATCTTCATGATTTCAGAGTAAGTATTTCCCTCTTTTCTCAAGGTAATGGCTTTATTTTTTAGATCAGTTTTCATGAACATTAATACTAAGCCCTAGTATACATCATTAATG
>Ga0194054_10000292_pt1 | contig 25982 bp, 21 predicted proteins | sample SepL2210m_MetaG_FD_163628 | JGI IMG/M metagenome (GOLD analysis project Ga0194054, IMG submission 163628) | Anoxic zone freshwater microbial communities from boreal shield lake in IISD Experimental Lakes Area, Ontario, Canada - Sep2016-L227-10m | ecosystem: Environmental > Aquatic > Freshwater... | reverse complement strand
CCAAATTACTTAGGCACAGGAGCTCAGAATATCATTCTACCAACAGCAATCACCCCTCCCCCCCTCCCTGACACAACCGGCAGAGCCCGCCTATATTCCACCGTTGATGACATTCTTTTCAAACCGGACCGGACTCTCCAGGACCAAAGTGTCCCAAGTGTCATCACTCCCTCGACGCTGAAACAAGACCGCTTTTTTCTGACTGCCAACAGCCGTGCCCCGGAAGTCACACTTTTTAATTCACCTCGGATCTCCCTATGGCCGATTACTTGGCCAAATAGATCTGCGCACTTAATAGCAAACCCGACAGGGCGGCTTCCGGCAAGCAACGGAGTCCCCACGCAAACCCTCTCCAAACTCCTTAATGTTCCGGTGAATGGTGGAACAACAAATTGGATTGCGCCGCAGGAGCAACTGCTGGCGTTCTGCGGCCAGATCGGCAAGGATGGGAACGGCATTCCTCTGCGCTACTTTTTCCAGCGCCAGAACCCCGACAGCCCGACCTACGACTACAGCAACATCCAGCGGAACAAGGATCTGCTTGGCACATATCTTAGAGCCCTCACCAGCAGTAATGTTCCGGGATTCGGCGGAAGTTTCTCAGGGAAATACAGTTCGGCTGGGAGGGATTTGATCCTGGTGAACGCTTTTGACAGGATCCGCGGATTAAACATGAGCACCCCGGGAATTTACTCTAATAAAAACGTCGTGCTATATGACTTTGCAGGGATGGCTTTTGGCCTTGATGCCTCCGGGGTCTCCCAAAACGATCGCCCCACATGGCAGGTCGTCCCCATGAATATCGACCTTGGTTCCGGGACGCGAAAAGCGATCGGTCAACTCCCGACCATTCCAGAGGTCGCGTTGATCTTTTACGCAACCAAGCGGAACGACCCTTATCCAGTTCCCAACCCGGATAAAAACCCTGACGGCTCATCGAAAGCTCCTGTCTTCAATGCCAACTACCTCATCACGGCCACGAACACACAGACCACGGAGATGCGCATGGTCGTTTACTTCAATGAGTATTGTCCGGGCTCGCCGCTCTCTATAATCAGCCCTTGTTACTGGGTCAAGGCAACGGGAGCCTCCTTTCAGGTGAAAAGCACTTCCGGGCCAGCTGTTCCCATTAACTTTCCGTCCGCCAGTGGGAATGTTGTGCATATGTACCCTAACCTGTATATACAAGGTGCCCCAGGTTGCTTGAATCGGCTTTACACCCCTAACAATAATAATGGTGACTATAACCCCTACGTTCCCAAAACGTTTAACGATGCTAAGAATCCGTTAACTCCAGCGTGGCGGCGATGGGAGTTCGTCAGTGATCCCATTACGGTCGACCCGACCCAAGGCCCCACGTTTACATTCCAAGGGACGGATGTCACTTTCAGTATCTATGCGCCAAATCCGGCCAACTTGAGAGATGCCTCGCTTGTTGGCAGCGCGAGCACGCTCGTGCAAACGATTCACGTTGACTTCAGTAAACTTCCTTCCTCAGTTCCCGTTCCATTGGCTCCGCGCTGGGTGGATAATCAGGCGGTTCCTAAGGAAGCAACGGATCAGGCACTGACCCCACCGGGCCCCCCTCCTGGTGCGATTGCAACAAACGGCTCGGTTGCCGGATCGAATCCACCAATGTTTTATGCGAAGCCGGGCCAAAGCAATCCGGAGGTTGCAAAACCAGGCGTGTATTTATATCAAGATGAGGGATTTGATACGAAAAACAGCTTTCTAAATGTATTTAATAACGGAGCCGCTGGTCAAGCGTTTGCCGGAACTCAGATTTCGACCAATTGGGCCCGTCGCCTCGCTCTTGCCTCATGGAGAACAAATGGGTCGAGCGGGGGCTACAGTGGTATGGGTGTAAATTGCATAGTGAGTTCGGCGGGCGTAGACCTAACGACTGGCGGAATTAGCGGCCTTCCGATGCTTAGCGGTTCGCAACTGGGGAAGTATCCAAGTTACTATCCGTGTAGCGGCAACCTCGTGAATGGATCCGACGATCATACGAATGGAATGATAGGGGTCATTACTCCATATGATACCGTGCTGAGCATGGCGTTGAACCCCGCTGCGGCTGCCAAAGGCGATGCCAGGGTGGTTGCGGCACTGTGGAATGTTCCTTTGACTGATAGTAAAGGGGACAACTACTACACCTTGGCTTGTCCGGCCAGCACGTCCATGGATTACGTCTCCAGCCCAAAAGCACAATATCCCTGCACAACGGCAGGGTGGCAACTTCATACCTTTGGGCTCAATGGTTACTCTAACCAATATACTGGACCTTCATATACTTACTGGGGGTCGGGTGTCAATCCTACAGCTAATATCTCTCTGCTCAACAAGCAGATGGCAACCGTGGGATGTGGTTACAATATTGGTGGAAGTGGGGGCGATCTCGGCGTCCCTAATACCTACACCGGACTGGTTAATGTCGCCGCATTTGGGAGGACGGCATCGCTGAACTCATCAGATCCTCTCGGAGATTGGACAAACAATTGGGGAAACTTTCAAGATGGATGCGCCCTTTCTTTTCCCGACCAGTTTTTTTCGAACTTCAATACAACATTTCTTAGTAATACAGCAACCCAAGAAGCGGCAACACCTTACTTTTACGACCAGGGGCGGTGGAACTCAGACTTGGCTGTAAATTTCTTTTCGCCAAATCGCGAAGTTTCTTCCGGTGTTGGTTTGTTTGGGAATCTGCCGACTACGGATAACTCGGGAAACCCCCAGCCTTGGCAGACGCTATTGTTCTCCCCGAATCCCGCGATTGGCAACACCCCCCATCCGGGCTTTGGCACAATAGGCTCGAAGGTTGCCGACCACCTGTTGCTGGATCTCTTCTGGATGCCTGTCGTCGAGCCATATGCAATCAGCGAGCCGCTTTCGACCGCCGGCAAGATCAATCTGAACTACCAGATCGCCCCGTTCTCCAACATCACGCGCAAAACGGGTCTGTATGCGGTCATGAAGTCCACAAAGATTACGGCGATCCCCAGTTCGGACTCCAGCGATTCCGGTGTATTTACCGTGTTAAATGATTACAAGAGCGCCTATAACATGAGACTCAAACACCCAAACGTCTCAACGAGGTATCCCATTAATGTCAATGCCACACTTAACGCCTTTGACTACAAATTTCAAAAAGGTGATATTTTCCGATCCGCCTCGCAGATTTGTGAAATGTTTTTGTATCCGAACGACCCGAATACTCCGAACCAGTTAGTATCAGGACTTGTCGCGGATACCGCTCCTTCGACGAGCAATATCACCAGTTGGTGGGGCAACGCCCAGCTCACCGGCGACAACAGCCGGGAGGCTCCCTACGGCCACATTTACCCGCGGGTCACGACCAAATCCAACACGTTCCAGGTCCACTACAAAGTCCAGGTGCTGAAAAAACAAGCAGGGTCGGATCAAACGCTCTGGCAGGAAGGAAAGGATAAGATCGTGAGCGAGTATCGCGGGTCCACGATCCTCGAGCGATTCATCGACCCGAACGATTCCCGGCTGCCGGACTTCGCGACAAAGCCGCTCACCGACGCGGACGCTGTCATCGACAAGTATTATCGCTTCCGTGTCGTGAGCACAAAAGCGTTCACCCCATGAGCCGGCCAGCAGCAGCTAACTCGAATCCAGCGATTGCTCACCACGGAGGTCACGGAGGGAATACGGAAATGGAAGAATCCTCTTTAACCGACAAGGGATATCCAATGTCCAATTCCGCAATCGCGGGACACAGCGCCTCTGCACTTCATGCTCAGGCATCTCTTGTTGGGAACTCTTTCCTTCGTGCTCTCCGTGTTCTCCGTGGTTCAATAAATATCGAAATGCATTCCGCCCGACGTTCCGGTGCTTTTTCCTTGCTCGAGTTGCTTGTGGTGATCGCGATTCTCGGATTGATGGCAGGCTTGCTGGTGCCGGCCGTGGGAAGCCTCATGACCTCCTCGCAATTAACCGAGGGAACGGATTTTGTGGCGGGGCAGTTGAAATACGCGAGGCAACTGGCATCGAGCGAGAACAAGGTCGTCGAAGTCCGGTTTTACAAGTATTCGGACCCGGCAATCCCTGGGTCGGGAGTGAACCTGCGCGCGATCCAGTTGTGGCGGAACAACCCGGACGGAACCCGGAGTCCGGTCGAGCGCCCGCACCGGTTTCCCGGACGGGTGGTCGCCAGCTCGGATCCGACCCTCACCACGCTGGGGGCGGACCTGAGCCTCCCCACCTCGTCGCCGGAAATCGTGACGAGCCTACCTGCCTACACGTTCAAGGCATTTCAGTTCCGTCCCGACGGCTCCACGTCGCTCACCAACGGCTCCAACTTTCTCACACTGATCAACGAGAACGACCCGGTCAAGACCGCCGGGATCCCCGCAAACTTTTCTGCGATCCAACTCGAAGTGCTGACCGGCGCGGTAAAGGTTTTCCGCCCGTGATTTGCTCGACGTGCTCGAAAGGACAGGTCACACGCTTTTTCTTGAAAACACATAATCCCCACCGCACAACGCCCCCTTGCCGAGGAGCACACGCGGCTCGCGTGTGGAGGTCGGCGGCTCGCCGACCTGATCGATCCACTGATTCAAAACGGGAGAATGGCGGGACGCGTGCGCTCGCCGGACTTCTGTGTCTCCAGAGCGTAAGGTATAAGGTTTCCGGGCTAATAAGGTCTTTCCTTGCCATTCTCCTGCTCGCCACCTTTGCCAGTTCAACCGTCTCCGCCGAGGACTTGTCCGGAAAATACACTTGGAAGCCGATGAAGATCGGCTGCGGCGGATTTGTTTCTGGCCTGTGGGTGCATCCGACGGAGCGGGATCTTGTTTACTGCCGGGTCAATGTTGCGGCCGGTTACCGGTGGGAACCCGCGACCAGGTCCTGGAAAAACATCCTGACCTCATCGAGCATGCCCGCGTCCGCGCTGGCGACAACTTATTACGGGGTGGATTCCATCGTCGGGGCAAAATCCGACCCCAACCGCGCCTACATGACCTTCAACGGCAAAGTCTATAAGAGCGATAACAGGGGTGATTCCTGGGTGGAAGCCGCCGCCAATCTCAAGGTGCAGATGGATGCCAATGGAGGATCCGACATGGCCGGCGAGCGCCTCCAGGTGGACCCGGCGAACAAGGATGTCGTCTATTACGCGTCTATCAGGGACGGGCTTTGGTTTACGTTTGACGGGGGCAATTCCTGGACCCAAGTCAGCGAACAGGTGGTCCCGTTCGGCGACGAGAAAAAATTCCGCAAAGCCGGAATCCTGACCGTGCATTTCGACGAAAAGTCCGGCAAAGACGCCAACGGAAAAACGAAGACGATCTACGTGACAACTGCCGGGACGGGGGTGTTCCAATCGTTGGATGCCGGGACAACCTGGGCCAAGATCAGCGGTGTGCCCGGGGCCCCTGAAGACACCGGGTATCCAGGCGACGCGGCCGTGGACAAGGAGGGAAATTATTATATCGCGGACTCCAAACTGCAAAGCGTTTGGCGTTTCAATACCGGGGGAAAATGGGAAAAAATTCTGACGGGAAGAGCCAACGCGATCGCCATCGACCCGTTTGACTCCAACCGCATCTTCGTGATCATCTCGGCAGGTGGCTGGTTCAAGCGGAGCACCGATTTCGGGAAAACCTGGGATTCCCTCGATTTGCGGAACGAGGGAGGAGACACTCCCTACCTGGTGACGATCAATAAACCGAAGACTCCCAGGGCCGGATGGATCTCGGCCGGCCAACTGGAATTCGATCCGACAGTAAAAGACAAACTCTGGTTTGCGGATGGGTTCGGCGTGATGGTGACGAGCGATTTGAAGAGCCTGGACACGATCACCTTCGCCTCTTTTAACAATGGCATGGAGGCCGTGGTGTCGAACCAGATCATCGCTCCCCCCGGCGGCGTTCCCGTTGGAACGGGTTGGGATCTGGGAGGGTTTCGATTCAGCGATCCGGACAAAAATGCCGACGCGCAAATCCACCACAGCGGATTTTTTGCCTGCTGGGGGATCGACTGGATGGGCAAAAATCCGAAGAATCTGGTCGCCAATATGACCACGGATTACAATGGAAGCTTTGCGGCCATGTGGGGGCTGCTCAAATCGAACGACGGCGGCGTGACTTGGACCCAGTCATCGAGTCCCCGGATCCCGGGTTTGAAATATGGGACGATCGCCGTTTCCGCCGGAAATGCCGACCACGTCGTCTGGGTTCCGGACAACTGGGGTTCCGTGGAGAAAGGGCCGAGCTGTTACACCAAAGACGGCGGTGCGACCTGGCAGGAAACCGCGCCGAATGTCTCGACCGGTTGGTCCCCCCACACCACGCCGGCCAAGCCGCTCGCATCCGACAAGGTGCTGGATGATGTGTTCTACGCCATGTGTTCCGAAGACAACACGTTTTATAAATCGACCGATGGCGGAGCCACATGGGTAAAAACGAGTACAAAGCCCGGAAGGCAAAAGCCGGACTCCGTTCCGAAAGACAAACCGATGCCTCCCCCGCTCGCGGAGCTGAAGGCAGTCCCCGGAAAGGCGGGACACCTTTGGTATGTCGAGTGCAAATCGTATTTGAAACCCGGCGAAACTCCCCAGGTGCTCTGGCGTTCGACCGATGGGGGAACGACATGGACGCCCTGCACAAACGGCGGACTGAGCGTGGGCTATTCCATTGGGTTCGGCAAGGAGTGCGCGCCGGGCAAGTATCCCACAATTTTCCTCAGCGGCATCGTGAACGGCACCCATGGGATTTATCGCTCAACCGATGAGGGGCAGACATGGGACAAGATCGGACAATACCCCATGGGCATCTGGTCGGATCTCAGATCCATCGACGGTGACAAGGAAGTCTTCGGAAAAGTCTATTTCGCTTTCGCCGCCGGCATCGGATTCGGATACGGAACGACGACCGAGCCAGCCGTCAGGCCATAATTTTTCAGCAGACGCTTTATGCGGTAGCAGGGGGCGCGGCTGATTCCTTGCGCCCATCGTAGTTGAGCATCGGGTCATAGCCCCGCTCGAGACGGCGCAGGAGGAGCACCGCTACGATAATCATCGTGCTGCTGATAATCCCGCTGATCCCGAAGACCCTTACGCCGACATGGAGGTCGTTCTGGATGGCCACGATTGTCGTTCCGATCCCGATCGGTATTCCCAGGAGCAGGATGAGCGCTTTCAGGAAGAGGATGCCATGATGGGGAATCCCGTCTTTCGTCGGTTCCCCGGCGGCACAGCGCACCACGTCGGCCCGGATCGCGCACTCCGTGGACACCCAGACCGCATAGAGCGCAATCGCGACGGGGATAAGGGCGAGATAGAGGCGGAACTCAAGAGCCCAGCCAAGATCCCAAAGCCAGAACGTCACCGCGATCAGAATAACGATCCCGATCAGATACCTGAGATGAAGGATATTCAGCGCGAGGTTCAACCAGCGGGTCTGGGTGCCGACGAAGAACGGGCGCTCCATTTCTTCGTAGCCTTTCTCCGACCAGGGAGCCGGAGGATTGAAGCTTGTATCTCCCCCCAGCGCCTTCCACTGGCGGTAGAGGCTGCAGATGACGATAGCCATGACGATATTAGTCGCAGCCATCCAAACGAAGTTGAAGCGGTAGGCAAAGTCGGCACCGTGGAAAAAGGTCGTCTTTAACAGATAAAAGAAATATCCGGCACAAACCCCAGCCACCATTTTGCAGAAATTTGCCAGCATCGACTGGGCCGAGCAGAATTGCCCGTAGCGGGATTTGGGTTGCAGGCGGATGTCGAGGGGCGTGGCGGCGACACTGCAAAGCGCTCCGTGAAAGACGCCGATCAGCGCGCCGCCGAGCATGTTCAGCCAGAAAAACGCCAGTGGCGGGAGCGTCACAAACAGCCATTCCCACCCGCCCATCGAAAGGGCGGCGGCGAACACCCCGGAATACGTGAGAATCCGCAGCGGGTGCCAGCGGTCAATAAAGACGGACGCGAAGTATGCGGCGGCCATGGTGGCGACCGCGGTGACGGCGGTTGCCTTGCCCACGTAGTCGAGCGACAACCCCATCTCCTTGTAAAAGAAAATGCCGAACGGCCACATCGCCGCAAGCAGCGCCGGGGACATCGCATAGATGAATTTCGTCCAGTAGAACTTGTGGGAAAAGCTCTCGCGGAAGAATGTCTTGAACCCCGCAAAGCCGCGCCTGTTGTCGTGCTCTTTTTCGGTGACAGGCGGGTATTCTCCTTCCTTCACAAAGAGGCACAGCAACCCGATTCCGATGAAATACAGGATCGCCGTACAAACGAAGATCTCCTTCATGTGGCTCTCGGCGTATTTAAAGATGAACCAGTTGTAGAGGAACGAGATGGATTGCCCGACCATCGCCATGAGCCCGAAAAACCTTCCAGTCAAAACGATCGGGACGGTGTCGTTGAAGATATAAATATAGACCGAGGCGATCACCACATCGGACAGTTGAAAGACAACGATGCACACGCCCATGACGGCGATCACGGCCTGCATCGGAGAAAGGCTCGCCAAGAAACCGGAGCGCTGCAGAAAATGGGAAATGTCCTCTGAAAAGGCGAGGAACAGGATGCTGAGCGTGACGAACGGCAGGGAGAAAAAGAAGAACGGCTTGCGGCGCCCCCACCGGGTTCTCAAATAGTCGCTCTTGAAGCTGAGATACGGGGAAATAAACATCCCGAACATCGGGAAGATGCTGGTCAGAAGCAGCCCCATCAACACGTCCGAAGCCCCGAGGCTCTTGAGTTTGAGCGGGAGGATGCTCGGGACCACCATCATCATCAGGGTGAAGGAAAAGCTCCCCAAAAGCAGAAAGATGAAGAGCGAAGCGATCCCGGCCTTCGTGTAGGCCAGCGTCCCGCAGTGCCAGGTCTTGACGGGCTTGGAATTCATTGTTTCGCGGATGCCGGGTGATGCTTCGGTCGGATCGGCTCAACCAGGATTTCCATGGCGGCACCCGCGCCATCCGCGTACGGGGAGAGCTGCTCGATTTCCACGAAAGGGTTTTGCCAGTCTCCAAGATACACCTGGGTCAGCAGGCCGAAGTCCGGCGAGTTTTCCGTGACACCACTCACTGTTCCGCGGCGCATCTTCAACTGGTATTTGCCGATTTCCGCACTGATCTCTTGCGGGGTAAAGGCGACCTTCGCGGAGAGGTTGGCGTGCCAGAGCGTCACCGCATCGCCGTCCACCCGGCTGATTCCGGCCGGCAGCACCACATCGGTGAGCGTTTCGAACGGCTTGGAAGTCTGCGGCCAGGCGTAGCCGAGCGGCAGATCCTTCGTCACGGCCCGGCGCACATGGACAAGGGACCATGGAGGCAATTGCAGGATGTGAATGGCATGGTGGCGGCCGCCCTGCCAACGGAGATCGCAATGCAGGACGCCTTCACGCCATTGGTAGGTTCGCAGCAAGACCGGAAACGCGCCATCCGTGCGGGGATGCGTGACGGTCAGCAAGGTTCCGGACGCCACGACCTGATCGGCGGCGCTGGCTTCCCAGTCAACCGGCGGCGGCCAGTTCGCCTTCCACCCCGATTGCGGCCCCAGCCAGCAGCGGTGGCCGCCCCAGGAAACAGCATCCTTCGTTGGCGTCGCGAAAAGAAGGTTCTCCCCGGTCGCGGCATCGGTGATGGCCACCAGCCGCGAGCGCTCTGCGGAAACGACCGCCGTCCACCCGGATGAAGTCGATTCCCAGGCCTTTTCCCCCTGCCATGTCGTCTCCTTCCAGTCGGATGCGATGGATGCGGGAAGATCAAAGGCAAGAGCGGGCATAAGGATGGAAAGAAAAACAATCAGATTACCGCAGGAAAAACAGGGGGTGCCAGAAGTGTCTTTCATGCATGGTGAAACCAGAAGAGTCCGGAGCTTGAGAGGAAATCGGTAACTGTTGGCAATGTGGAATTGATGGAGGGGAGCTTCATATCCGACCGAACCGCTGGACGTTGACGCGCCGAAGCGCATGTTTCCCAAAGAAGATCAGAAAAGGCCCCAACGCCTATATGATTTTTTCGCCTCATGGGAAGATCAAACCACAATGTTCAAACATTCGCTCCTGCGCGGATCCGGCGCGGTCGGATTTTCCGTTGCCGATCTCCACGGCCTCATGGTCCGCAGGGCCGGACACAGCCGCAACCAGCACGTCGAACCAGTTCGTGCCGGGACCGATTTTCCCCATGCCGCGGTGATTCCCGCATTTTTACCGGTTCATTTGCTTCTGTTTCGAATAAGACTTTTGCAGATCGCCTGACCCGGTGTGAGATCGCGGATAGTTGATCCGGATGACCATCGATACCATCAACCCGGCCTGGCGAAAGAAACTGCGACAAAATGAACAAAATTGATTCGTTAAATTCCAAGAGAGTGGAAGCACCCCAGCCTCCACAAACATGGATCATCGTGGAGAGCCTGGTTGGCGCGGGGATTATTAATTTGCTCAGGGATCGCCCATCCATCCGGGTGGCAACGAAGGAAGAGCTTCAGGGCAGTCCGGATTTGCGAATCAAAATGGGGGACAAAGTCATTATTGCCACCGAAACGGTGTTGGACGAAGCCCTGAACAAACTGGAGGACGGCGAGAAAAAGGAAATGGTTTCGCGGCTGAAAAACAAAGTCGCTTGCCGCCAGATGCTCACAACAATCTTCCCGGATTTTTTCTTTCGGGAAATTCCTGTCCGCGAACTTCCTGAGATCGACCTGGTCCCCGGCGAAAAGTATTTCGTCAAGCCGATCAAGGGTTATTGGGGCAGCGCCGCTTTTCCCGTCGATGCAGAGACCGACCGGGTGAGCCTGATGCACGAAATCGAAGCCCAGCTTGCCAAACGAACCAACATTTTCTCCGAACAGGTGGTGGCGAAAGACCGGCTGATCGTTGAAGAGTTTCTCGAAGGCGAGGAATATGCCGTGGATATGTTCTTCGACGACTCCGGGCAACCGGTTATCACGAATATTTGCCACCATCCCCTGCCCAAGAAGCTCGATTACCTGCATGTTGTTTACTACACCAGCTATGAGGTTTACCGGAACCTCTACCCGAAATTCATCGAGTTCTTCAAAGCGCTCAACCAGTCCCTGCAGGCGCGCTCGATCCCGATTCACGGCGAGTTCAAGCTCCACAAGGGGAAGCTAACGCCGATCGAGCTGAACCCGCTGCGCTTCGGCAGCGACGGGTTTGCCGACTTGAGTTTTCATGCGTTCGGCTTCAACCCGTTCTTGTATTTCGCCGAAAACCGCGCGCCCGATTGGGAGGCCCTCTGGAAAGGCCGCGAGGAAAAAATCTTCGCTTTCTATCTGGGCTATAACGGAAGCGATCTGGATACCGGCCGCTACCGGCCGGATTTCAGAAATTTCCGGCGCCTGTTCTCCAATATCCTTTCCGATATGGCGATGAATTATCAAGACACCCTGGCCTTTGCGGTCATGTATATCGAGGAGGACAGCCTGGAGCGGATCCACGAGCTGCTGGGCGTCGAGTTCAACGAATACTTTGTCGATCTCAAACAATACTCGAAAAAATCCTACCACGAACTGTATCGCGCCGGGACCGAGGTGAAGCTGACCCCCGGGCAAATTCTTTGGAAAGTGGATGACCCCGGCGATTACCTCGTGCTGATTTTGCAGGGCGAACTCGAGGTTTTTCTGCCCGATGGCCAAGGAGAGATTCTGTTGGAAACCTACGGGCCGGGAGCGGCGGTGGGCGAGCTTTCCGCGATCGACGGCCTGCCTCGCTCGGCGGCGGTCCGCGCCAAAACTCGGTGCAAAGTGATGAAAATTGCCGGCAGCGTTTTCCGGGAGCTGATCCAGCGCACCCCGGATATCCTTGAGGATCTTTTTTGGCAGCAGGTCAACCGGGTCCGAAAGCTCAATCATGAGCTGACGAAGAAAAACCGCCGGGAGGATCCCGACTTTAAAGCTCTGTCCATTTCACAACAAAACAACGCCTGACAAAAATCCGGCTGCCGCGAAAAAATATCCGGTCTGGAAGCGGTGCCAGGCTGAGAGGTGTTTGCCGGATGTTATTTACTTCGCCAGGTGCATGGCCGAGTAACCGAGCCACGCCGCGGTCGCAAAAAGTCCGAAGACCGCTCCGCAGCAGACAAAGAAAATCAGGAAGACGGCCAGGATCGGCCGCCAGAGTTCGGTGCGGTGCGCTTCCTTGAGGCCGATGATTGAGTAAACTAGCGAGGCCACCGCAAAGAACCAGGGTCCGCAGATCGGCACAAGCTGAAAAGCAGAGGTCGAACCCGATGAATAGCAGAGCACCCGGAACGTGGTCTCAAACGGCTTTTTGGCCCCGCCCACCAGCATCAATGCCAGGTGAAGAATGCCTGCGGCAAGAAACGAGCGGAGAAAAAGGAACACCGGCATGAAGACGATGAGCCCGATAAAGATCAAAACCAACCCGTATCGAGGAAAATCCTTGAACTCCTCACCCGCGAACACAGCCGGATTAATGAGGGTGGCAGCGGCTTGGTAAAGGATGCCGACCGTGCTCGATACCCACGAGACGAGGATGTAAAATTTCAGCGGTTTCCCGAATCCTCCCTCTCCGGGCATGGCCTGAAATGTCTCCACGGGCTTCGTGAGGACCTGCTTGATCGTCTCGACAAGCGCGGAAAAAAAAGGCGGCGGGTTGGCGCTTTCCCAAACGGGAGCAGCGCTCCCGAAATCAACAGGCGGAACCGCGGAGACCGGCGGAGGAGTGAAGGGAGTCCCCGAAGCCGGCGGCAGGTTGGCAAAGGTGGAAAGCGGCTGCCAGGAATCCATCGACTCATGCCAGCCAAGATCGTCGGGACGGAACCGTCCGCTCTGCAAACCGTCGGCCACTTCCTGATCGGTAAACTGGCCGAGGCTCTGCCGGTTGCGGTTGATGTGGATCGATCCCATGCCCACTACCTACACGAAGCAAATCCCGACGGTCAATGCCACAGCGCCCGCGCGAGGAACCACCAGACGGATCCCCGGCCGACTTTGAGGCCGGAAACCCGCGGGTTCGCGTACACCAGATCGAGCGTGCGAAGGCCGATCTCCAGCGGCAACCGGCAGGCCGCGCGGAGCCTGCGCGGACGGACGAGCGAGGCATACAGGGTTCCCTCCGCCAGATTTTCGCGCGCGATCCGCATCGCTTCGGAAAAATTGCCTTCCGTGACATAGACTCTGCTTGCCGCGGCATCTGCGTGCCTGTCGCGCAGGATATTGACCCATTGGAGGCCGCATCCGAAATCAAAGCCCAGCCCGCACATCCTCTCGCGCGATTCCCGCGAGTAGCCCGGGACGTGTTTGAAGCAAACCAGCGTCCAAAATTCCCCCACGCAACCGGCGACGAGCCCGGTATATCGGACTGCCTCTTCGAGGGTCAGTGGCGAAGCTCCCGTGCCGAATCGCTGCAGGTCAAATATCTGCCCGCTAAGGATGATCTTCCAGACATCGAGGATCTCTTCCCTGTCGGGCGAGACGTTGAGTTGTTGCAGCAACTGCGGGAGGGATTCGAGAAGGGCCTTTTCACCGTCCGGAAGAAAGCCCAGTTTTTGAGCCTCGTCCTGCGCCCAGGCGTGCGGGAGTTCTCCGAGCAGGCGGCTTCTGAGTTCCACGGAAGAGGATGACGCGTCGGCAATCGAGTCCGACGCGCGCGCCAGCAGATAAGCCAAACCGAGGGTCAGTCGCACGGATCCAGGAAGCAGGCGCAGCGAAAGGTAGAACGAACGCGAGACCCGTTTCAGGAGCGGAAGCATTGTCTCGGTTTCAAACGGCGGTGTCATCCTGTATTGGGTTGAACAGTAAGCCTTCAATCAGAGGCAAGCAAAGCCCGTTCGCAGGTAAGCCCTGACCTATTTTTTGCAGCGGAAGTTGCAAAAGGACAGCTCACGCAAGACGACGGCTTGGTCGGTAGAATATCTACGATCCGTCTTTCTGGCCGGAAATCTTTTTGATGAGCCCGCGATACCAGCCGGGCTGGGCAGGAGGGTCTTCACGGATGGACGGGGATTCCCTGCGCGCGGCCCATGACCACAGGTCGTCGCCAGTCTCTTGGGATTTGCGTTTGCGCGCGGACGTTTTCATGTGCGGCTGTGGTTGATGCGGATCAGGGCGCGGAAGACTCCTTGGATCACGAGTTCCTGCGCGGGGATGAGGTCCGGGTATTTCGGGTTCTCCGCGCGAAGGAACGGGCGGTTTTTCTGGACGAGGTAGCGCTTGAGCGTCGTCTCCCCGTCGATGAGCGCGGCGACGATGTCCCGGTGCCGGGCTTCGGTGAGTTCGAGGATGACGATGTCCCGGTCGAGGATGCCGGCGTCGATCATGGAATCCCCGCGCACCTCGAGTGCGAACGTACGCGAGTTTTTTGGAAGGCGGATGGTGTCGGCATCGACGGCGATGCAGCGGTCCGGCTGCTCGACCGCCTCGACAGGCAGGCCCGCCGGAATCGCTCCGAGCAGGGGAATATTCAGCCAGCGGGGAATGTGCGGGTCGTTGAGGATCATCGAGCGGGCGCGTCCGCCCGCGCGGTTCAGGAACCCCTTTTTTTCGAGCGCCATGATGTGGCGAGTCGCGGCAAACGGGCTCGAAAATCCAAACTGCTGCTGGATCTCGCGCACGGTGGGCATCGCGAACCCCTCGGTCCTGCGCTCCCGGATGTAATCGAGAACCGCAGATTGCTTGTCAGTGAGGTGCATAGTGTCCATATGAACACTTGCAAGAGCCGGCGTCAACCGGATTTTCGGATTACTTGCGGGCGCCGTAGGCGTTGTTGCGGTCCACGACGAAAAGGTCCGCTCCCCGGTGCTGAAGAACAAACGTGTTGTTGTCCCCGAATTTTGTCCATGGTCCGGGCGGAACGTCCCGCGCTTCCACGAATTTCCAGTCCGTCACATCTTTGGTGCCCAGGCCGAGATAGTCGCGCACAGCGGGCGAGACATCGAGACCGGCAGCTTGGTTGAGGTTCGGGAGAGGCTTTTGATTGCCGAAGACATACTCCCAGTGGTCGGTCCGGAACGGCCCGCAATCTTCCCATTGGGCATAGGCGATGCGGTTTCTGAAGCGGATGGCCAGCCATCTCCCCTTGCAAACCGATTTTCCCGGGCGCTCGAAGGCCTGCTTGAACCACGGGATCGCCTTGCGGGACTCAGGCTTCGTCGTGCCATGCGTCACGTCGTTGTAGGGCAGCGCGACATAGAACGGGTTTTGCCGCGGGATGAACCCCTTGGGGACAAAATTTCTCCGCGCCTCGGGCTCGGGGTTGTCGTAACCGCCGTAATTCGCCGCCCACTTGGCATCCCAGGAGCTCTTATAATTCGGGACAGGGTTGCGCGGGGTCGGCCGTTCCCCCACCCAGAAGATTGTCGTCACGATGTTTGTTTTCCAAGGGAAACGGTTGAAGCCGGACCGGAAATTCGTGGGGGCAACAACCTGGGGCTCGACTTTAAGAATCGCGTTCTCCCTCAACGACATCGCATACTTTTGAAAATCTGGACTGCTCTCACCCCGGGCACCGGGGGAAATCAGGGCCAACCCTGCCAGAATTGTGGCTGTCAATCGTCGTTTCGTCATGCGCTGGAAGAGAGAAGCCATTGTCGCCCCAAAAACGCCCACCGGCAAATGAAAAAAACCGTGGAGCCCTCCCGGGGACGGGCATTACTTCCTGATCCGCCAGCGTCCGTCGCCGACGCTGAGGACCTGGATGCGAACCGGGCAGAGCCCGGCATTGCGGAAGCCCAATTGTTTGGCGACTCCGGTGGTGACATCCAGATTTCTGCCCGCGACGAAGGGCCCGCGGTCGTTCACGCGAACGACAACCGAGCGTCCGTTTCGAAGGTTGGTGACCCGCACTTTGCAGGGCAGAGGCAGGGTTTTGTGAGCGGCGGAATGCGACCAGGAAAATTGATTTTCCCCGATGGCGGTCTTTCCGGGGAAGATGACGAGGAAGCTTTCATCGTAGTGGGAGGCGAGCCCTTCCTCGACATAGCCGACGGCCTCGCGCGGGGTCATGGGGGTGTAGGCAACACCTCGGACGGTATAGGGCTTGAACTTGTAGCCCTCGAAGCTGCTGCCGCAGCCAGCGAGGAGGAGGCAGCACAAACACAGGAGTATCTTCATGTGGTCTTCGCGGATTTTTTTCTGATCGAGAAGTCGTTTGTTTCGATGCGGCGTTTCAATGTGGCCACGGCTTTCGGAGTCCAAACGCAGGCAAAAACCCCAAACCCCACGCGGAAGGCGTAGAGGACAAAAAACATGATCAGAAGGCCGGTCGGACCCCAGTTCACCGGCAGCCAGAACAGCACCAGCAACCCGCAGTAAAGCAGGACAACCCCGCCGCTCTCCATGAAGATCATTTTCTCCCCGGGGGGAAACCGGCGGATCATCACCGATTGAATTAGGGCGAACGAGATCCGCCAAAGCGCGTTCAGCCCGACGATCCACGGGAACCAGCGCTCCTCCACGACGGCGCGGAGAGGAGCGAGGCCAGTCCTCTCGGTGGCGGCCCCAACGATCACCGTGAGAAATAGCGTGGCGACGATCCCGAAGAATAAAATCATCCCCGGCTGCGGCGCCTTCCCATTGTCCGCCCGCTCGCCGGTTCCGTCCTCAAGCCCGTCCGCAATCAAAAGGATCTGCCCGGCCTCGTGGTCGCGCTTGTGGCTGGCGGCGATCCAGCGTCCGGCGATCGGCATGCGGATGAGATCGGAGACGACAGTGATCACCGCATCCGCGACCATGAAGACAAGCATCCCCAACGGCGACCATTTCAGGAAGATCAGTCCGAAGATGGAAACGGCCCCCGAGAAAGCGAGGTTGGTCCCGAGCGAGCGCACCTGGGCCAGCCCGTAGGTGCGGTAGTATTCCAGAATTGCCGGGCCTTCCTCCTTCATCCGCGCGAGGTCGCCCGCGCTGATTGTCAGCGAGGAGCCGCCGGGTGTCTTTCGTTTCACCGCCACCGGGGAACGCTTTCAGCCGCGCCAAACGAGGTCAATGGAAAAGGTAACCCCGGGGCATTCTCAGGGGGCAGCCTCCATTTTTGTCATTCGCATTTCACCGGGCGGCGCATTGGGCTTGAATCCACTGCTTCACGCGCTCCTTGCCGGCAGCCGAAAACTCGTGGCCCCCCCCCTCCATCACATATTCCTCCCACTTCGCCTTGTCGGACTCCAATTTGCGCTTCAGCTTATCGAGGAGGTTTCCGCTCCTGCTTCCGCGCAGCACGAGGAAATGATCCCCGGCAAGCGGAGCCGACGGCTCCAGTTCGTCCCCCCCCTCCGCCAGCACAAAATGGTGAAAGTATTTCAGGAACTCCGGTGCGCTTTCAGGCGAGCTGAGCAGGGCCGCCGTGATATTCGCCCCGTTCGAGAAGCCTCCGAAAAATGTCCGGTCCAGATCGATATTGGGGACCTCCGCAAAGAGCTTCTCCAGCATGACTCGGTAGCATCTCCATGCATATCGCCCTTCGTTTCGATCAATAAACATGCGTGACCAGTGATTACTGTCATCGTCTTTCAGCGGTTCCACGGTTTCCTTGTAGGTCGGAACCGCCAGGCAGATAAAATCCTGATCGCCCACCACGCTGCGGGCGAAACCGGTATCCCGGCCCTGTCCGCCTTCGGCGCCATTGATCAGCACCACGAGCGGATATTTTTTCTCAAGCGTGTATCCGGGCGGAAGATAGACGGTGGCCTTGGCCGGCTCGGACTGGCCGGTAATCTTCATGTGCATCGAGGCGGGCAGGCCCTTGAAACTCCAGGTGATTTCCTTGGAGTCCACGGAGGCGGGTTGCTCGGCAGCTCCCACGGCGCAGAGCGAAGTCAGTAAAGCGATGCACAAAGGTCTGAGGTTCATATGAAGGTCAAAGGGAGCTAGGCCCTGCCTGTTGGCATCCGAAGGCAGGGAATCGCCGCGGGAACGCTCACGCCCGCGGGCGCATGTGAGGGAAGAGGATGACGTCGCGGATGCTTTCGGCTCCGGTGAGCATCATGACCAGGCGGTCGATGCCGATGCCGATGCCGCCCGCCGGGGGCATGCCATATTCGAGCGCGTGGAGAAATTCCTCGTCGAGCTTCTGGTTTCGCCGCCGCTTTGCTGTTCGAGCCGGGCGCGCTGGATGTCGGGGTCGTTGAGTTCGGAGTAGCCGGGGGAAATTTCCTGGCCGTTGATGATGAGCTCGTAAACATCGACCACCGAGGCGTCCTGCGCGTTCTGCTTGGCGAGCGGCACGAGTTCCTTCGGGCAGTGCGTGACGAACAGCGGATCCATGGTTTTTTCCTCGACCAGCTTTTCGAAGACATGCTGGGTCACCTCGAAGTCCTCGGCGCAGTGCGTGATGTCGAGGCCGTTCGCGGCGCACCATTCGCGACGGGCAGCTGAGGAAATCTCATACCAGTCGCCCTTCACGCCGCGGATGAGATCCGCGTAACGGGCCCGCCGCCATGGCGGGGTGAGGTCGATGGATTTGAGGACTTCCCCCTCGGGGCTCCGGTGCTCGATCACGAAGCCCCCGATGACCGTCTTCGCCAGATGGCAGACCATCTCCTCGACGAGCGACGCCATCTGCTCGAAGTCCGCGAACGCCCAGTAGGCCTCGAGCATCGTGAACTCCGGGTTGTGGCGGCGCGAAATCCCCTCGTTCCGGAAATTTCTGTTCAGCTCGAAAATTTTCGTGAACCCGCCGACGAGAAGCCGCTTGAGATAGAGCTCCGGGGCGATGCGCAGAAAGAGATCCACGCCCAGCGCGTTGTGGTGTGTCTGGAACGGCTGAGCGGCAGCACCACCCGGAACCTGCTGCATCATCGGGGTTTCGACCTCGATGAACCCGCGCGCCTCGAGGAACCGGCGGATTTCGCTTACGATCGCGATACGCTTCAAAAACATGTCGCGGGACTCGGGGTTCGAGATCAGGTCGAGATACCGCTGGCGGTATTTGATCTCGGTGTCCTGGACGCCGTGCCACTTGTCGGGAAGCGGGCGCAGGGACTTGGAAAGGACGGTGAACGACTTGGCCCGGATGCTCGGCTCGCCGGTTTTCGTGGTAAAGGTTTCGCCCTCGACGCCGATCCAGTCGCCGATATCGAGCTGGTCAAATACCGCGGCCGCCTCCGGCCCGATCTCTTTCGCATGGAGATAGACCTGCATTCTCCCGGTGCTGTCCGAGAGGTCCAAAAAATGGCTCTTCCCCATGTTGCGATGGGCGGTGATCCGGCCTGCGGTGCGAACGGGAATTCCCTCGGCAAACGCGGAGCGGATTTCGCCCGGCCGGCCGGTGACATCGAATCGCTGGCCGTAGGGTGGCACACCAGCCGCCTGAAGCGCGGCCAGCTTTTGCCGGCGCACGGCGAGAAGGTCGGTTTGTTCTTCCATGAAAATTGGCGCCGTCTGCTGCCGGAAATCAGACCGGCGAGGCCATGCCCATGATGATAACCGCCGCGGCAACAAACGCCAGGATGCCAAGAACTGCGGCGGCAATCAGGCCAGTAGCCAGCGGGTCTTTCGACTTCAAATTTTTAGGGATCGGCGAGGAGCTGGCAAACTGCTCCGGGCGGGTGCTGATTTTGGCCGCCTCTGACGCTGCGCTGGTTGATGCGGGCAGCGGTTGGTCCGGGGCCTCTTCCTCGCCGTTGAAAACCGTCTCGACAACACCGAACCGAACCTCGTCGCCGTGCCGCAGCACCGCATCCGTCACCTGCTCGCCGTTGACAAATGTGCCGTTTGTGGACCCCAGGTCATGCAAGTGACAAGCTCCCGACTCGGATTCGATCTCGGCATGCCGGCTGGAAACCGAGCCGTCATCGATCTGGAGCGCATTGTCCGCCAATCGCCCGATCGTGATTTTTTCATCCTGAAGGTCGTGGGAGATTTGCGTGCCGTCGGGGAGGAATATCTGCAACTTAGCCATAGTGCCTCCCTTATACTCCTCCGACCTTGGCCGCGGCAACTTCTTTGGCGAACTCCTGAAAAAAGTAATCCGCATCGTGCGGCCCCGGGCTGGCCTCGGGATGATATTGGACGCTGAAAGCGCGGTGGGTCTTGTGCTTCAGCCCCGCCACCGTGCCGTCGTTCAAATTTAGATGCGTCACCTCGACATCCGCCGGCAGAGAATCCGGATCGACCGCGTATCCGTGGTTTTGCGAAGTGATGGCGATTTTTCCGCTGCGCAGGTCTTTGACAGGTTGGTTTGCCCCGCGATGGCCGAATTTCAGTTTGAATGTCCGGCCTCCCAGGGCGAGGGCGAGCACCTGGTGCCCGAGGCAGATCCCGAAGATCGGTTTCTTCCCGACGAGTTGCCTCACCGTCTCATGCGCGTAAGTGAGCTCTTCCGGATCGCCAGGGCCGTTTGAGAGAAAAATCCCGTCCGCCCCCGAGGCCAGAACATCCGCTGCTGTGGAGGTCGCCGGAAAAACCGTGACGTCGAACCCGTTCCGCCGGAGCGACCGCAGGATATTTTTTTTCATCCCGAAATCCATAGCGGCGAGCTTGTGGGAAACCGGCGGGAGGTCGGCGAAGACATCGCCGGTTTCCGTGGCGCCGGCGTCCTCCAACCCTGCCGTGCGAACGACCCACTGCCGGCTGGCGGTCTGGCTCGGATCCCACTGGTATGAAGCGCCGGGGGTCACCTCCCGCACAAAATCGACTCCTGCATAGGGGACCTCGCGGGCACGGCGAACAGCCTCCGCCTCGTCGCAGATTTCTGTTGTCAAGCAGGCCCGCATGACCCCGCGGGTCCGCAGGTGGCGGGTCAGCGCGCGGGTGTCGATGCCCTGGATGCCCGGGATGTTGTTTTTTTCCAGATAGTCGCCGAGCGTTCCCGTGGATCTCCAGTTGCTCGGCACCGGGCTGAGCTCCTCGATGACGAAACCGCGGACGTGCGGGGAGTCGCTTTCGACATCGAGTTCGTTGATGCCGTAGTTCCCAATTTCCGGATACGTCATGGCAACGATCTGCCCGCGATACGAGGGGTCGGTGAGGATCTCCTGGTATCCGCTCATCGAGGTGTTGAAACAGATCTCCCCCGCCGCGGTTCCGGCCGCGCCAAAACTCTCTCCGTGGAAGACGCGCCCGTCCTCAAGTGCCAACAATGCAATCATCGACATATTCCTTATCACCGGCACTGCGGGCGTGAAACAAAAAATGGCGGCCAGGCCCCCGGTTCGACGGGTTTCGCTTGGCGCAGCGCGTGGGAGACGGCTAAGAATGGTCGCATGCTGAAACGAACAGCCGGTTTTTTCCTGGGCCTGTCCCTGTGGGGAGGGGCTGTCGTGGAAATCCGCGCGCAGGCGACCCGTGCTCCCGCGGCTCCGGTCGTCGAGCACGGGCTCGAGGAGGCGGTGAAATGGAAATGGCGGGTGGTTCCTTCCGAGGAGAAGAACTGGGGGCTGGAGCTCCCGGAGCCTCCCCCGGCGGTGCCGCTGAACGCCCCTCCCCCGGCGCAGCTTCCCAGAGACAGGGCTAACTCCTACGAGGTTAAGAAAGGAGACGCGCTGGTGCTGATCGGCAAAAAAAACGGCCTGACCGTCGCCCAACTCAAAGCGGCAAACGGGCTCGCCAACGACATGATCCGCGTCGGCCAGATCCTGAAGCTCCCCACGCCCGAAGAGTGCATCGCACTGGGCCTTCCGCCCGAACTCCCCAAGCCGAAAAACACCCCCCGCGCAAATAAGGCGGACCCCAAAGCGTCAGCTGGAGCCGACGCGGTGGATCAGGAGGTTTTTCTTCTTCAGGTTTTCCTTGATCGCGAAAACTTCACCGTCGGTCCGATCAATGGAAAATCGGGGCTGGATTTCCAAAAGCTGGTTTATCTCTACCAGCTCCACCATCCGGATCTCGGAGACGCCAGCCTGCTCCAGGCGAAAGCTCTCGCAAGCGTCGGGGACATGATGACGAACTACACCCTCAAATACGAGGATTTCCGCTTCATCGCACCTCCAAAAGCCGAGAAGCCGTCGGACAGCAAAACCCCCGAATCCAAGACTCCCCCCAAAGGCAAGGCCTCCCCAAAGGCCGTCCCCAAGGCCACGCCGGTCCCGCTTCCATCCTACGAGGAAATGACCGCGGCCACGATGCTGCCCTACCAGTCCCCGTGGGAATTTGTCGCGGAAAGATTCCACTGCCGCGAGGACCTGCTCCGGGCGATCAACCCGGGAATCAAACCCCTGCCCGCTGCAGGGACCGTGTTCCGCGTTCCCAACGTGGTCCCGCTTCAAATCGAAAAAATCTTCGATCCGCCGCTCCAGCCGCCCGCCGATCCACGAAACGTGATCACGGCAGTCGTCGTGGATCTCTCGAGGTTGGAGATTTACAGCAACGACCGCCTGATTGCCGTCCTGCCTGTTGCCCCGGCCCGCCCCGGCCTTCGCGGAAAAGGAACCTGGAAGATCCTCGATGCAATCCCCCGCCCCCGGCTGGCCACGCTCCATGAACCGCGCGACATCCCGAAACAGCCGTCAAATAATTTTTTCACCGGGGAGAAATCCCAGCCCGCAGGACAGACGCCGGTTTTGACCACCGAGGAGTACCTGCCGGCCGGACCAAACAATCCTGTGGGAATTTTATGGATCAATCTTGCCAAAGCCGACAACCCCGATCCGCTCCCCTTCGGCTTTCACGGAACCAGCATCCCATCTGAAATGAATTCCCGCCCAGGTCTCGGTGGCTTCCGCCTGACAAACTGGGACATCGCCCGCGCGGCCAGAATCCTTCCGAAGGGCACGACGCTTCAGTGGAAACAAACCGCGACGGCTGTCCCTCACGCCGCGAAGCCCGCTCTCTGATCACCCCTCCACGAGCAGAAGGAGCCAGAACAGGAAGACGATCAGGTGCACCGCGCCCTGCAGCACGTTGGTCTTCGACCGGCTGAACGTCATCAGGGAAATGGTGAGCGTCACCGCCAGCAAAACAATCTCCCGCGGTTGCAACCCCAGGATGACCTCGCGCTTGCCGATGAGCCCCACAATGAGGATGGCCGGAATCGTGAGCGCGATCGTGGCCAGCGCCGATCCCAGGAGCAGGTTGACGGATCGTTGGAGCTCGTTCCGGAGCGCGGCCTGGATTCCCGTCAGCCCCTCCGGGGCGAGAATCAGGCCCGCGACGACCATTCCCGCCAGCGCGGGGGGCAGGCGCATGGAGTGAATCCCGAAGTCGAGCACGCGGGCAAGCTGCTCGGAGAGGAAAACCACGGGCACAAGGCTGACAAACAACAATACCACCGGAATCCACAGCGGGGTCTTTGCGGATTCGCCCCGCGGAACGTCAGCGTCCCGATGCGTGAAAAACTCGCGGTGCCGGATCGTCTGGATCCCGAGGAAAATGGCGTATATCCCGATGCAAAGCGCGGAAATCACGAACGCCTGGCTCGCCGAAAATGTCGGTCCGGCTGTGCTGACCGTATAGTTCGGCAGGACAAGCCCGAGAAGGGATAGTGGAATAATGAGGGATAAATAGGAGCCGGCTCCCTCGAGGTTGAACTCCTGCTGCCTGTGACGCAGCGCGCCGAGAAGCAGCGCGCTCCCTGTCAATCCGGCAAGCACAATCATGACCACCGCGAACATCGTGTCCCGCGCAAGCGTGGATTTTTCGGGCCCCGACAGCATCACGGCCGAAACCATGCTGACCTCCATGGCAGTGATGCTCAGCGTTAAAATCAATGTCCCCATGGGTTCTCCCAGGCGATGCGCGAGGATGTCTGCCTGGCGAACCACACTGAAAGCCGAACAAAGAATCGCCGCAACGAGCCAAACGAAAAAAATGAGGGCGACCGGAACGCTCCCGATTCCGTGCAGCCAGACGTTTCCGAAGATCAGGAAAACCGCCGCCGAAGCCAGTCCGAACAGAAGGCCCCGCGCCTGATACAGCAGATTCCAGAAATTCATGGAGAACGAAACAAAAAACCCTTCCGGCCGGAACCGGAAGGGTTTTTTTAAGTTTCGTATTGGATCCGCTTAGAAAGCGAAGGTCACCTTGGCGCCACCGTAGGCGGTGCTGGGATTCGTGGTCCCACCGAGGTTGTAGAAGGCGTAGCTGTAGGCTGCATACCCGGAGACGCTGATCACGCTGTTGATCTTAACCGGGACTGCAATCCCGATCTCGAGGTTGTTGGCCCCGTTGAAGAAATCCAACGTTTGATCGTTTGTGAGCCTCGAGTTGTATGCGAAGTTCGTCCCATACGAGATCCATGGCGCCAGGGAGACGATGTCCTTGTAGAGCGGCACGCTGCCGTCCACGCGGAGCAGGAGGTAGCTGGAAGCTGACTTGGCGAGACCGTTCACGCTGGTGTCGAGGTTCGGGCCGATGTTGAAGAAGTAGGCGATCGACGGAGTCAGGGTGGCGGAGCCGATGTGGAAGGTGTAAGCCGCCTTCACATTGAGCTCGTTCGAATACAGGTCGTAGCCGGTCGGGAACACATAGTAGAAGATATACCCGGCACTGAGGGCAAAGTCTTTGCCGAAGGTGTGGGTATAGGTCGTGTAGATGTCCACTTCTTTGTAGGACGTGTTCGAGGTGCCGAAGGCAGCCCAGCTTCCCACCGTGAGGACGTCATTGGGTGTGATGTTCCAATTGAACTCAAGGTCGGTCCAGTAAATGCCGGATCCGTAGTTGCTGGTGTTGCCGTAGGCTCCGTGAGAGAGAACGTTCACCCCGCGGAACATGTAGAGGCTGTCCCAGCCCGTGCTGAGCGAAGCTCCATACCACTTGGTCGGGGCTTCCACCACGACTTTGTCCTTGAAGGTTTTCCCATCTGTGGAGGTCGACTGGGCGAGCAGAGGGCCGCCTGCGAGGACGGCTGCCAGACTCACCATCGAAACGATTTTGGTAGCGATTTTCATTTTTGTTTTTTTGTTTTTTGTCGGGCAGTCTCCCCGCTTCCGGAAAGCCCGCCCTGGTTTTCATGCTTTTGAGGCATGTCGAGTGCCCATGTAGCATGAGTTGTGCCAAGTGGTTTAGGCGCATAAAATCCGGAGTCAAAACTATTCTCAAAGTATTTTTGAACAAAAAGCACCACTCGGTGTCACCTTTTAGTCACCGGAATCGCCAATTATGCGTTCGGTCAGGGGACGAACGGACGCAGGACGTCGAGAACTCCTTTGACTCCCTCGACTGCGGCGGCAGGAGTGTCCTTGATGAGCCCGGTTCCTTTTTCGATCACCGCGCTCCCCATAGCCCCGGCGAGCCGTGCCGATAGGTTCTCGGTGGGATGGTCCAGCGTCCCTCCCACCGTGAGATCCGTCCAAACATATCCATTTCTGGCATTCACAAAAACCCGCTCCCGGGAACCCGGCAGCCACTGCAGGGTCTGGGGCGACACACCAATCTGGAAATGTCCGTCGATCTCTCCCCTCTGTCCAAGCGTCCCCGCCCCTTCGATCCGCAGCAACCCTTTGGACTCGGCGGAAAAGTTTTTGACCTGAAGGATTCCCCTCTCGTAGGTGAAATCCCCGCGGATTTCCTGGAGAGGCATCCGGCGAAACGCGGGGTTTCCCGTAAAATCGGCGACCGTCGAGAGGAGGGGGATATTTTCCAGGCGGCCGTCCTGGAGTTGAAAAGCTCCTGTCGCGCGGTCCGGAAACGTGATGAGGGAGTTGCCGGAAAGGATGCCATCCAAACGTTTCCGCCATTCCCCGGTCAGCACATCGGCGGTCCTGATTCCTTCCCAGGAAACCTGGAGCTTTCCACCGCCGGCGGACTCTCCGGAGGCGGTGACTTTTCCGTTTTCGCCGAGGCGCAGGTTTCCCTCGGTGAGAAAATAGTCTCCGCCCTGTTCGCGGGCACGAAAGCTGGTGATCGCCAGTTCCGGCGGCCGGGGGAGCCGGAGTTCTCCGCCGGTTCCCTGGAACGACCACCCGGCACCGTCCGGCTTGATCGAAAGCGCGGAATCTGCGATCCGCACCCCGCCGAATGCCAGGCTGGCCGCCGCGATTTTCACTGCCTCGAGCTCGAACCGATGCGGCAGGAGAGAGGCGATTCCCGCCGGGGATTTCGAGTTGTCCGGGGCCTGCGATTTGGCGGGGCGGGAATTTTTCGGGGC
>Ga0194054_10000290_pt1 | contig 26055 bp, 18 predicted proteins | sample SepL2210m_MetaG_FD_163628 | JGI IMG/M metagenome (GOLD analysis project Ga0194054, IMG submission 163628) | Anoxic zone freshwater microbial communities from boreal shield lake in IISD Experimental Lakes Area, Ontario, Canada - Sep2016-L227-10m | ecosystem: Environmental > Aquatic > Freshwater... | reverse complement strand
TGTTGAGCCGCCCCGGGATTGTTTGAGGGCTTTCATGGCCTGGGGATCGGCAAGAACATCCATTGTCTCCAGAAGGGCCTCGAAGTCCGCAACGGGAAGCGCGACAAAGACCGGCTTGTCGCGGTTCGCAATCACGAATTTCCGACCGCCACGGCAGAGCTTCGACAATTGCGCCTGCGCTTCGCGGATATTGTATGTCATTTGCATGAGGAAAGTATATAGGTTCCCGCCAGCCGTGGCAAGTTGCGAGCGGAAGCAGAGAAGCCTCGTGATCAGGATAGTGCATAAAAGCGCCTCCTTCCGGAGATCTTTGCGGGTTCCGACTCCCCGCCAGAAATGGGGTCTGCGGTACCAGGGTCTTCGTTGCGGTCTTGCAGAGGAAGGGCGGTGAGAGTATGCAGGACGGTCTTGCCCGATGATTAAAGTGGAACAACTCACGAAGCGCTACGGATCCGTAACGGCTGTGGATGGCATTGGCTTCACGGTCGGGAAGGGGGAGATCGTGGGGTTTCTGGGTCCGAACGGAGCGGGGAAAAGCACGACGATGAGGATGATCGCCGGGTTTCTTCCGCCCACGTCCGGATCCGTCGAGGTGGCCGGGCGCGACGTCTTCCGGGAATCGCTGCGGGCGCGCGAGCACATCGGGTATATGCCGGAAAACGTTCCGCTTTATCCGGACATGCGGGTGGCTGAGTATCTGCGCTACCGGGGCGCGCTCAAGGGGGTGCCGGGCCGCCGGATGAAGGAGCGGCTTGAGGATGTCCTCGAGCTCTGCGGGCTGCGCCCGGAGGCAAAGACGATCATCGGACGCCTCTCGAAAGGCTACCGCCAGCGGGTCGGGCTTGCGGACGCGATGATCCACGAGCCGGATCTTCTCATCCTCGACGAGCCGACGATCGGGCTGGATCCGAACCAGATCCGGCAGGTCCGCGACCTGATCTGGAATTTGAAACGCCACCACACGATCCTTCTCTCGACCCACATCCTGCCCGAGGTCGAGATGCTTTGCTCGCGGGTGCTCATCATCAACCGGGGCCGGATCGAGGCGATGGACACGCCGGAAAACCTGCGCACGCGGCTCGGGACGGCGGGGCACATTCTGCTCGATGCGAAGGTTCCGGATCCGAAGGCGGCCGCCGCCGGGCTGCGCAAGCTGTCCGGGGTCGCCTCGGTCTCGGCCCATGCGGACGGCGGCTGGACGGCCTTCACGATCCAGGCATCCCTGGGGAAGGATCCCCGCGAGGAGATCCATGCCCATGCGGTCGAGCAACTGTGGCCGGTGCGCGAGCTGAGCCGCTCGGACGTGTCGCTCGAGCAGGTCTTCGCCTCGGTGACCCATGCGGAGGAACATTGACCAATGAGAAGGTTCCACACACTCCTGGGCCGCGAGCTGGCCGCCGCATTCCACCAGCCGCTCGCGTATGTCGTCCTGTTTTTTTTCCTCGTCATCACGGGGTTCAACTTCCATGCGGGCGTCTCGCTTTTGAACCGTGCGGCCGGCTCCACGACGATGGTCGAGGCATTTTTCAACACCGTGTATTTCTGGTTTCCGTTCGTGCTCGTGTTCCCGCTGATCACGATGCGGGTGTTTGCGGAGGAGGCGAAGCTCGGGACGCTCGAGACGCTGATGACCGCGCCGGTGCGCGACGGGCAGGTCGTCTTCGCCAAGTATGCCGGAGCCCTCATTTTTTACCTGATCCTCTGGATGCCGAGCCTCCTTTATTTTTTGATTTTCCAGGAGGTGACCGACCGGAGCGCGGCGGGGGCGGCGGGATCGTATCTCGGGGCGTATGCGATGCTCGTGCTCGTCGGGATGCTCTACACCGCGCTCGGGTGCCTCGCCTCGGCGCTGACCGACAACCAGATCGTGGCCGCCGTGATGGCGTTCGCCGCGATCATCGCGCTGTTCTTCCTCGGGCTGCTTTCGCTTTTCCTTCCGGCGGCGGGGCCGTTCCTGCGCGAGGTCACGTATTATTTCTCGCCGGTCCAGCACATGATGGATTTTTCGCGCGGAATTTTTGACACGCGCCCGGTGGTTTTTTACCTGAGCTCGACCGCTGTCGTGCTTTTCGCCACGTTCCATGTTTTCCAATACCGGAGGTGGAAGTCGTGACCCGCATCCCGCGCGGGGCGATCCGGCTGGGCATCGGCCTCCAGGCTGCGGCGGTGCTCGTTCTTTTTGTGGCGGTGAACTGCCTCAGCTTCCAGAACTACTGGCGGGCGGATCTGTCGCGATCGCAGAAGTTTTCGCTCTCGATGCAGACCCGGCGGGTCATCCGCGAGTTCAAAAAGCCGGTGACCCTCACGGTGATTTCTTCCCCGACGATGTTCGGCCCGGCCGCCCGGATCCTTGGCGACGTGCAGGGGTTGCTTGGCGAAATCCAGTTCTCCGGGCGCGAGCGTGTGGTGATCGAGTATGTGGATCCGACCCGCAATCTGACCCGAATGCGCGAGCTCCAGGGGAAATACAAGCTCGCCAGCGCCGACAACCTGATCATCCTCGACTACGATGGGCGCACGCGAATCCTGAACATCGCGGAGATGGCCGATTTCGACATGCGGCCGGTCGCGCAGGGGGAGCCGCCGCAGCTGCTCGCCTTCCGCGGCGAGCAGGTGCTCACGGGCGCGATGATCTCCCTCATCAAGCCGGATCTCCCGGTCGTCTATTTCCTTCAGGGCCACGGCGAACCCGCGCCCGGCCCGGCGTCGCCGGTCGCGATTCTCAACGATTACATCCAAAAGCAAAACATGCGGGTCGCGGCGCTATCGCTCGCGTCGGCGGATGCGATCCCGGCCGATGCGGCCGCCCTCGTGATCCTCTCGCCGAAGTTCGATCTGGATGCGCGCGAGGAGGCGGTCATCTCAGGCTGGCTGCGGCAGCGCGGGCGGATGCTCGTGCTTTTGGATCCCACGTCCGGGACCCCGCGCCTGCACGGGATCCTCGCTGCAAACGGGATCATTCCGCAGGATGACCGCGTGCTCCGGATCGTGCGGCTCGCGTTTGCCATGGGGATTCTGCGCGAGGTGACCGGGGAAATTCTTCCGACGACGGAATTCACGCGGCGGCTCGCCGGGATGACGGTTCTTTTTTCCGGGGCCACCCAATCGCTCCACCTCGACCAGGGGCTGGCCGCAAAGGAAACCATCCAGCTGCGGCCGCTGATCCAGGCGGCGGAGGAGTTCTGGGGCGAGAGGGACTACGCTCCCAATCTGCCCGGCGGGGTCCGCTACGACGAGGGCCGGGACAACGGCCAGCCGATCACCATCGCGGCTTCGGCCGACCGGGGAGGCGTCGAGGATGACCGCGTCGAGATCCAGACCTCGAAGCTCATCGTCGTCGGCAGCGCGCAGTTCGCCTACGATGCCTCGGCCTCGCCGCAGGGGCTCGACTTTCTGATCTCCGCCCTCAACTCGCTCCTCGACCGCAACAAGCTGACCGGCGTGACGCCGAAGTCGGTCGCGCATTTTGCTCTGAACCTGACAGATGACCAGCTCGGGAGGATCGCCTTCTTCGCGATGATTGTCCTGCCCGGGCTCTCCGCGCTCGTGGGGGCGCTCGTCTGGTGGAAGCGCAGATCATGAGCCGGGGCACCACGATTTTCCTCGTCGCCCTCGCCCTCGCTCTCGCGGTCTTCGCCGCCATTTTCATTCCGCTGCACGACGTCGGTGGCAAACCGCCGGGATCTCCGCTTTTCGACTTCGATCCGGATGAGCTCCGCAGCATCAAAATCACCAACGGCGACAATGTTTTTGAGCTGAAAAAATCGGCGGGCGGATGGACGATCCGCCCGGAGCCCGCGGACCGGGCATCGGTGGACGCCGTCAAGCGCCTGATCGAGACCGCCCGGGACACACCGGTGGTGGATCGGATTGACGGGAGCGAGATCGCGGATCGCGGCCAGCTTTCCGAATACGGCCTGAAAAAAAGCAGCGTTCAACTGGATTTCAAAGGCGACCGCGACCACTCGCTTCTTTTCGGGAAGGATGCCGCGGACGAACGGCTGGTTTATGTGCGCTTCGAGGATGCGAGGGATGTCTATTTGATCCCGGACGAATTGCTGCGCCTGGTGCTCAGCCCGGCGCAGGATTTTCGCGACCGGATGCCAGTTCGCCTGCGGCCGGATCGTGTCGCTCGGCTTGTGATCCGGCGGCCGTCCGGCGAGATCGAGTTGAAGCGCGAGGCGGGCGGCTGGGCGATCGTCAAGCCGCTTTCCGCGCGGGCCAGCGCGACGGCCGTGGAGGCGTTTCTGGAGAAGCTTTTCCGCACGCGCATCGAGGGGTTCGAGGCCGCAGCCGACCCCGCCGCGTTCGGGCTTGCCGAGCCGGTCGCGGAAGTCCTCGCATTCGGGGAGGGAGAGCCCGAACCGGAGACCATCCGCGTGGGAATGGCTGTCTCCGGCGGCGGCTACTATGCGCGGCTGATCCCCCGCCAGGTGACAGTGCGTCTCCCCGCGTCGATCATGGATCAGCTCGCAGTGGATCCGACCACGTTCCGGGATCCCTCGCTTGTGCGGATCAACCTTGATCTTGTGGACATGATCCGGATCGCATCCGGGGGGCGCAGCTTTGAAATCCGGAGGAATGGGGACGGGTGGAAAATCGGGGATAAAAATGCCAGCAAGGCGGCTGTCGAGCGGATGGCCGACGCGTTCGCCCTTGCCAAAGCCACCCGCTACGAGCCCGCGACCGGGCCGGTGCTGGCGCGGACGGGGCTGGCCGATCCGCCGCTCGCGGTCGGGTTTTATTCCGTGCTTTCCGAGAACACTCCGGAAGAGCAGGCCGGCGAGCACCTGATCGCCGAATTTCGTTTCGGCGCGCAGGCCGACGACCTGCCGGTTCATGCCAAAGGAGCTGCCGAGGTGGCATTCACCGCCGCGCCGCTCCTGAAGGCCATCCCGGCCGATCCGGCCGCGTGGGTTGCCCCCTGACCCGCCTGGCACTCAGCTCTCGTCCATGCGAACCGGGCCGTCGCCATGGCCGTGGGATCTCACGCTCCCGATGTTTTCGAGATTCACGCCCATCGTCTCGATCCCGAACCGCCAGGTCACCAAAGCTCCGAGGATCGAGGCGCCGACCAGAAAATAGAGGAGGGTGGAAATTCCGATTTCGCTGAGAAGGACGGGAAAAAGGAACGCGGTCGCCACGGCGCCGATCTTGGCGAACGACGCGGCAAAGCCGGCCCCGGAGCCGCGGATCTTTGTCGGGAAGACCTCGCCCGCGATGAGATACGTCATCGCGTTCGGGCCGAGGTTCGTCATGAAGTTGAAGAGCATGAACCCCGCAAAAATCAGAGCTGTCTGCCCGGTGCCGGGCAACAGGCAAGTCGAAAACGCGGCGAGAAGAAGCCCGGCCGCACATCCGAAAAACCCGAAGATCTGGAGCTTGATGCGCCCGATTTTGTCCGCGAGAAAAACCGCGCAGACGATGCCGACCAGGAGGAGCACATCGAGAAAAGCGGCCCCCTTGGCGGCGATCATGTCGTTGTGGATCACCCCGGCCAGGTTCTGCTCCTGGAAATTTGCGTGGCCAAGGATCGTCGCCAGGATCGTGGGCGTGAAAATCCCGATCCCGTAAGTGGACAGATCCTGGAGAAACCACGGCACCGAGGCCAGGATCGTCGCCCGGCGGTGCTTCGGCTTGAAGAGCTTTTTGAATTTTGATTTGTGGCGCTCGTGCTCCGGCTCGTCGTCGGCCACCTCCTTGAGGCGGATCTTTTTCGGATACTGCGGATCGCGCCGGAGGAGCCGCTCGGTCGCGCGCTCCGCCTCCCCGATGCGGCCGCGGGACATCAGCCACTGCGGGCTCTGCGTGACAAAAAGCCTCCCGATGACAACGGCCATCGTGGGGAGGATCGCGGTCGCATACATAAACCGCCAGTCGGTCAGGCTCTGGTGGGATTTGAGGATCATGTATCCGATGACCGTCCCGACCAAGGCCCCGACCGCCTGAAACGCGAACGCGCTGAGGACGAGCCGTCCCCGGCAGTTGCTGGGAATGCTCTCCGAGATCACCAGATGCGCCGTCGGGTAGTCGCACCCGAGCGCCAGCCCCATGCCGAAAAGCGAAACGAGCAGCAACGGAAAATTTGGACTCAGCGTCATTGCGACGAGGAAGATCAGAAAAAGAATCATCTCCGCGATGAAGAGCTGCTTGCGGCCCAGATGGTCGGCGAGGCCGCCGAGCGCCGTCGCCCCGATGAGGATCCCGAAAAGCGTGGCCGCCCCGACCATCCCCTTCTCCGCGGCGCCGAGCCGGAACTCCATCGCGATCAACGGCAGCGCCACTCCGGTCATGAATACCACAAGCCCCTCGAAAAATTTCCCGGCCGTCGCCAGCCCCCAGATCTGCCACTGCATGAGCGTCATCGGCACCTGCGGGACTTTCGTGCCGTCCGCCCAGACCGGCGTCTCGTCAATGTATTCCTGAACGGTTTTGGCGGACATCTTTTCGGAACCCATCAGCCAATCTTCGCGCGGGTCATCCAGGCGGCAACGCGGACTGGAGCTCGGCCAGCCGTGTGAGCCAGTCCTGCTGGCGCCGCCGGTGTTCGGCGACAACGGCGGGCGGGGCATTGTTGACGAACGATTCGCTCGAGAGCTTGCGGGCGACCTTTTCGATCTCGGCCTCGACCTTGGCGATCTCGCCCAGCAGCCGCTCGCGCTCGGCGGACGGATCGACAAGGCCGTCGAGCGGGAGGTAAAGAATCCCGATGTCGGTCGGGCAGGCGGCGGAACCGGCGGGAGCCGCTTCGCAGACCGTGAGGGATTCCGAATGCAGGAAAAGCGCGAGGGTCGGAAGCTCGTCGAGCAGCCAGTCTGCCGACGGGGCAATCTGCCAGGCGACCCGCTTGTTCGCCGGGATATTGTAGGTCGCGCGGAGGTTGCGGGCGAGTGAGACCGCGGAATAGACCGCCCCGGCACGGGGCTCGGGCGCGGCTTCGCCCGCCTCCGGCCACCCGCATTCCATCAGGCTCTGCGGGCCGAACCCCAGCCCGCTCCACAGCTCTTCCGTGATGAACGGCGTATAAGGATGCAGGAGCTTCAGGATCCGCTGGATCGCAAAATCCATCGCGGCCAGCGTCCCCGCGCGGCGCGGCGAATCCGCCTTGGCCGCCTCGATGAAACGGTCGCAAAAATCCCCCCACACAAAATCGTAGAGCGCCTGCGCAACCTCGCTGAACCGGAACCCCTCGTATCCTTCGTTGACCCGCAAAATCGTCGCGTCAAGCTTGGCAAGCAGATCGCGCGCGAAGATCGAAAGGTCGTGCTTCGAGGGATCGGCGGCGGGATCCACCGGGCCGTGCATCAGCCGGAAGCGGCAGGCGTTCCAGAGCTTGTTGCAGAAGTTCCGCCCCTCGATAATCTGCTGCTCGTCAAACTTGATGTCCTGCCCCTGCGGCGCCGTGCGCAGCAGCCCGAACCGCAGCCCGTCGGCCCCGAACTTCGCGATGAGGTCGAGCGGATCGGGCGAGTTGCCAAGGCTCTTCGACATCTTCCGCCCCTGCTTGTCGCGGATGATCCCCGTGAAATACACGCTGCGGAACGGCACCTCCCCGGTGTATTCCAGCCCGGCCATGATCATCCGCGCCACCCAGAAAAAAATGATGTCCGGCCCGGTGACCAGCGCGCTCGTCGGGTAGAACTTCTTCAGCGTGGCGTCATCCATCGTCCCGTGCGCCCAGAGCCACGACGAAAACCACGTATCCAGCACGTCGGGATCCTGCTCCCACCCCTCGCCGGGCGACTCGATCTGGCATCTGCATTCCGCATTCCGCATTCCACATTCCGCATTCGCCGGATACCAAACCGGGATCCGGTGCCCCCACCAGAGCTGGCGGGAGAGGCACCAATCCTGGATGTTTTCCAGCCAGTGGTCATAGACTTTCTCCCAGCGATCCGGAAAAAACCGGATCAGGCGGTCGCGCACGGCGGCCCGGGCTTCGACGGTCTTCGGGTATTTAAGAAACCATTGCTCCGAAAGGCGCGGCTCGACCGGCACGTCCGCCCGCTCGCTGAATCCGACATGGTTTTCGTGCGGCTCCTCTTTGACGAGAACCCCGAGCTCGCGCAGCTTGTCCACCGCCTCGACCCGCGCCTCAAACCGGTCGAGCCCGGCGAAATCCTCGCCGGCCAGATCGTTCATCGTGCCATCCGGGTTCATGATGTCCACGACCGGCAGGTTGTGGCGGAGGCCGATTTCGTAGTCGGCCTTGTCGTGCGCCGGGGTCACCTTGAGCACGCCGGTGCCGAACTCGAAGTCCACCGCCTCGTCACCGATGATCGGCAGGATCGCCTGATCCTCGACCGGTAGGGGGCGGCGAACATGCAGGCCGATGAGCCCGTTGTAGCGCGGATCCTTCGGGTTCACCGCGACGGCCGTGTCGCCCATGATCGTCTCCGGACGGGTCGTGGCGATCTCGAGAAACATCCCGGGCCGCTCCACGATTTCGACCTGGAAATGATAAAGGTAGCTCTTCTGCGGCTTCGGGATGACCTCCTCATCGCTCAGCGCCGTGAGCGAGACCGGGCACCAGTTCACCATCCGCTTCCCTCGGAAAATGAGCCCCTTGCCGTGCAGATCCACAAAGACCTCCTGCACCTTGCGGGCATACGCCTCGTCCATCGTGAACCGCTCGCGCTCCCAGTCGCACGAACACCCGAGCTTCTTCAGCTGCTTGATGATGATCCCCCCGTGCTTCTCCTTCCACTCCCACACCCGCTTGAGAAATTCCTCGCGCCCAAGATCGTGGCGGGTCTTCTTTTCCTCCTTGCGCAGCTTCCGCTCGACAACCGTCTGGGTCGCAATCCCCGCGTGGTCGGTGCCGGGCAGCCAAAGCACCTCGTGCCCGGTCTGCCGCGCGTGCCGGCACAGGATGTCCTGGATCGTGTTGTTCAAAACATGCCCGAGCGTGAGGACGCCGGTCACGTTCGGCGGCGGAATCACGATCGAGTAGCCGGGCTTCGGGGACGCGGGATCCGCATGGAAAAGCCCGCGGCCCTGCCACCAGGCATACCACTTGTCTTCCACCAATCCGGGTTCGTAGGCTTTCGAAAGTTCTGACATGGAACCGCTCATTGTGACGGAATCCGCCGCGGATTCAATCGGGTTCCTCGGAAAAATGCCCTGGATTCCCGAACGCGAAGGCACCGCCCGCTTGTCCGGGGATCTTGTGCCGTTCATGGCGTCACTGCCTGTCGAATACTGCGCCCATGATCAACCGCCTTCCCCGCCTAACGATGTGCCAGCAGCGCGCCGGGGCTTTTTCCCGTGTAGCGCTTGAAGACGGTCGCGAAGTATTGCGATGACGAAAAGCCCAGCCGGAATGCCACCTCCGTGACAGTCGCGCCGGGCCGGACCAGCAGCCTCTTGGCCTCGGAAATCTTGCGGCGCAAGACATACTCGGCTGGCGGGATGCCGATCTCCTGTTTGAACCGCGCCTTGAATCGCGAGACGGACAGCGCCATGCGCGCCGCGAGATCCCCGACGCTCATCGACTCTTCGATTTGAGCATCGATGTGATGGAGCAGGCCGTTGATGCCGTTCGAGAGCCCGGCCTTCGGATTCCGGCGGGAGCATTCGAGAATCAGCAGAAGAAATTCCGCCAGCTTGACGCCGAGAAAAATGCGCCGCAGGGGATCCTTTCTGCGCCTTGTGGCGGCCAGGGTTTCCTCCAGCAACGACCGGAGCAGGGGCGTCCCGGAAAAGTGCCGGTGGGGAATCGCCAGGAGCTGCGCCACCAGGCGGCGGGCATCGGCCGGCGGGCAGTTCAGGAAGCGAACGACCTTGCGGGGAAGGATGAAATGGATCCAATACAGCACGCCCTTTTCCTGCGGCGCTTCGCCCGTGCTGTGTTCCTCTCCGGGAAACGTGACAAAGACATCCCCGCCGCGCAGCACGAAATCGCGGCGCCCCACTCGGTAGATTTGCGTGCCCTTCGCCAAATAGCAAATTTCCATCGCGCCGGGATGCGCGTGCTCGACGAGACCTTGGTGGGCGTGCGTGAAATTGTAACGCCCCAGCATCGGCACTTCGGGAATGCCCGCCGGACGCAGGTCCAGGACAACCCGATCGGGGATCTGCATTTCCAGCATGTTTGATTTTGTATTGCAATACGCGTCTGAAAGCCAGCCGCGATTGCGCGTGCTACATTGCCGCCACACAACCAACATGCCGCCTCCACTGCAACTCCCCACCGACCGGTTCTCCCACCCCGACTTTGCCCGCTTTGATTTTGCGAAGCACAACGCCGAACAGTCCGCGCTGTGGGCCGACTTTAACGCCGGCCGCCCGACGGCGCGTATCCCGGTCATTCTCGGCACGAACACGCGATTTTTCATGTTCAACGACGGGGCAAACCCCGGCGGGCTCGACTTCCGCAGCTACACCGAAGACCCGGATGTCATGTTCGACGCCCTGCTCCAATTCCAGCGCTGGAGCAAGTTCAACCTGCTTCAGGACGCCGGGCTGGGGTTGCCGGAAAAATGGACCGTCAGCCCCGATTTTCAGAACTACTACGAGGCCGGCTGGCTCGGATGCGGCATCCACTACTTCGACGGTCAGGTGCCGGACACCCTGCCCGATTTTTCCGGCGCACCGGAGCGGATCATGGAGAACGGGATTCCGGATCCGTTCGGCGGGCTCGGGGCGAAGGCGATCGAGTATTGGGAGCACTTCAAGGCCAGGGCCGCGCGCGAGACATTTCTCGGCCGCCCGATCGAGGTGGGCGTTCCGTTTAGCGGCACCGACGGCCCACTGACAGTTGCCTGCAATTTGTTCGGTGCCGACTTCGTCTGCGAGACGATGGCGGCCGACCAGGACCGGCTGCACAGGCTGCTCGACTTCATTACGGAATCCGCGATCCTGCGGATGACAGCATGGCGGAAGGCGGGCGGCTTGCCGGTGCCGCAAAAGGACTTTGGCTTCGCAGACGACAGCGTCGCCCTGATCTCGACGCCCATGTATCGCGAGCATGTGCTGCCGCACCACCGCCGCCTCTGCGACGCGCTGGCCGGACCGACGACGACCCCCCGCTACATCCACCTCTGCGGCGATGCCACGCGCCACTTCGAAACACTGGTCGAGGAACTGAATATAAAAACCTTTGACACCGGCTTTCCAGTGGATTTCGGGGCGATGCGAAGAGAGCTTGGCCCGGAAGTGCGGATTCAAGGCGGACCCCATGTCGATTTTCTCATGCGCGCCACTCCCGGCGAAGTGCAGGACGAGGTGCGGAGAATATTAAAATCCGGGGTTCTCGATGGCGGACGGTTTCTGCTCCGCGAAGGCAACAATCTCGCTCCCTACACGCCGCTCGCAAACACCGAGGCGATGTATCACGCGGGCCGCGAATCGGCAGCGATTCTCGCTGCGTAGCATTCGGCGACAAGAAGCGTCCCCGAAAGCGGGTCGGCGCAGTCGTCGTACGAGATGTTGCGCCGGATGAATGTCCGGTGTATTGCCGCTGTGCAGGATCTCCTATGAAAACGACATTCCAATCCATCGATATCTCAAAAGTCGCAAACAGAGGCTTCAGGGATGATGCAACGGGTCATGGCGGCTGGACCAACCAGGGGGAAGACGACCTCCGTGGCATGCAGTCCGGCCCGCTCAAGGCGGGCAAGTTGGAATTCCATATTCTCGACCCGGTCTCAAACGGCAACAAGGCGGTCGCCGCCATGCGCAAAGGCGATCCGGCCTGTGGAAAAGGCGAAGACCCGCTCGAGTTGCACTGCACGGATGCCACCATAAAAATCAATTGCGATCACCAGATCGGGAAAATACGCAGGCTCCACGGAACGAATTGTGCCGCTCCGATCTACTATGCCGCTTACCCGGCGACGGATATTTCCGAAGACTTGCGCGCGCTTGATATTCCATTAACCCGTCTTCATGACGCGCCCCTGTTCGACCATGGGATGCGCCTGGTGGACATCGACCGGGTCTTCCCCCTTTTCTATCTGAATGAAAAAGATCCCCGGAACTACTTCTTCGCCCATACCGACGACTACATAGCGAACTGCCTGAACTATGGCTCCAAAGTGCTTTATCGTCTCGGTCCTTCGATCGAACATTCCAAGAAATCCTACTTTACCATGCCGCCTCTGGACTACGATAAATGGGGCGAGATCTGCGGCCAGATCATCGCGCACTACAACGAGGGCTGGGCCGGCGGCTTCCATCACAACATTGAGTATTGGGAGATCTGGAACGAACCCGATCTGGGCCCGAAGATGTGGGCCGGAACCTGGGCCGAATATCTCAAGCTATATGTTGCCACAGCGAAGCGGTTGAAGGCGAGGTTTCCGAATATCAAAATCGGCGGCCCTGCGCTAACAAGTAACAACGAGGAAAAGATTAGAGAGTTGCTTTCGGAGTGCCGCACGCAAGGCGCCCCTCTGGATTTCTTCTCTTGGCACGGGTATCTCAGCAACCCCGCTGATGCCATTGCCTCCCCTGCAATAGTGAAGGCGTTGCTTGACGAATGCGGATTTGAAAAGACAGAGCTCCACTATAACGAATGGCACTACTTTCCAGGATCTTGGAGCATGACGAAGAATAGCCGAACCTATTTAGCGAGCTACGATAAAGTCCTGACTGGAAGCGATAGCGCGGCATTCAACTGCGCCGTCTTGAGCGGCTTACAGGATACGCCCATCACGATGGCCAACTACTATACCGGCTCTGTCACCCCAGGATTCAGTTGGGGGATCTTTGATTCGATATCCATCCTTCCCAACAAGAACTACTTTTCGCTCATGGCGTTCAACTTGATGACGAAGTATGAAACGCGCCTTGAGGCGGACGTGCCCAACGGCAGGAATCTCTGGGCTCTTGCCGGACGCGACAGCGCCGGCGGGATCGCCGTTCTGGTTTCCTGTTTCAAGACAAGCGAGCGGCATATCCATCTGGATTTCGGGGGCATAAAAATCGATGGCTTGAAAGTGAAAGTCTCCTTGCTCGACTCCGATAACGACCTGACTCCCGTCAAACCGGCGAAGATAAGCGGCGGCACGATCACATTAGAAAAGCCGGCCGGCTCGGCGGTCTTCCTTGTGGAGGTGCAGTCATAAGAACTGACAAACGAGCGATCGCCGGTCCCATGTTTATTGCGCACGCAGGCGCCTCGGATAAGGCGCCAGAAAACACCATCGCCGCATTCAACCTGGCATGGAAGGAGGATGCCGACGGCATCGAGGGGGATTACCATCTCACGAAGGATACAAAAATCGCATGTATCCATGACGACACCACCGAGCGTACAGGCAAACAGAGGATGAGGGTGGCAGAAACGACGTTCGCGAAACTGCGCCAACTTGATGTCGGCTCGTGGAAAGGAGATCGCTGGCGCGGCACCCGTATCCCGTCCCTTCAGAAAGTGTTGGCTACTGTTCCGAAAGGGAAAAAAGTGTTTATCGAGATGAAGTGCGGTCCGGAAATTATCCCTGCTCTGACACATGCGCTGGCCAAGAGCAAATTGCAGCCCGAACAGATAGCCATTATCTCATTTCATACCGAGGTCATTGCTGAAGCAAAACGACAAATTCCTGAAATGAAAGCGCTGTGGTTGACATCTTTCAGTCCCGGCAAGACCACTGGAGCAGTGGCGCCGTCTCCAAAAGAAATTGTGGCAACGTTGGAAAAGATCGGCGCCGACGGAGTGGGTTGCCAATTTCACGCAAGCCTCAATAAAAGGTTCATGAGGACTCTCCGCGCTGCTCACAAGGAGGTTCATGTATGGACAGTGGACGATGTTGCGACGGCGAATCGCCTTGTGCAACTTGGCGTCGACTCCATCACGTCAAACCGCGCCGGTTGGCTGAAGCGGCAGATTCGGGAAAAGCAGAAGGGATAAGCAGAAGGGGCCTGAATGGCGCTGACACCGGTTTCCTGTCGGCCGGGAGGGCCGCGTCACGCGGGTTTGCGAAGGAGCCAGTAGATCTCGCCCGGCCACCACGGGAAGCGGCGTCCCCAGGCGAGGTTGAACCGCATCCACGCCGCCGAATTTTCGAGCGGGCTTCCCTTGCTGCGGAGGAAAAAGGCACCGCTGGAAAACTCCGCGACGAGCCCGGCCTCACGAGCCATGGCGCGAACGCGTTCCGGCGAGAAGACGCTCACATGGCCCATCGGGCCGGCGGTCTTGCGGATCTGCGACTCGCGGATCCCGCGGAAAACCTCCGGCACCACCGGAAACCCGCCGATCAGCGACCCGCCAGGCGCGATCCCGGCGGCAATTTTTTTCAGGACCGCCTCGGGGTTCGACAAGTGCTCGAGCACATGGAGAAGGATCGCGCAGTCGTAGGTCGCGGGAAGCGCGAACGCCGGGTCTTCGAGATCCGCCTCGAAAAAATCCTCATAGCCGACCTTGGTGAGCTTGCGCGTGAGCATGACGGCATCGACCGCCGTCCAGTGCGACCACGAGATCCCTGCCGGGGCGGACTTCACAAATTCGAGCATCTGGCCGGTATGGACGCCGATTTCTGCGACGGCCAGCGGGCGTCCGGCACGCAGGCATTCCTCGCGGAGGAGCTGGTATCCGAACCAATACCTGAGGAGGCGGAGCGGGTAGCGCACGGCCTTCGCCTCGGCGGGCATTCCAAACCGCTTCGCCCGGACCGTCGGGTTGTCTGCCAGAAACCCGATGTCCCATTGGGATGTGTCGTAAGTCTTCAATGCGGTCGCGCATCGTGGCCGCCCCCGGGATCCCGGTCAAGCACCCGATGAATGCCCTGTTTTTTCTGCGTCAGATGGCCGCAGCGATCGCATCGCCCATCTCGCTTGTGCCGACAAGCCTGGTTCCGGGGGTGTGGATGTCGCCGGTGCGGAGGCCTGCGGCAATCGCCGAACGCACGGCGGATTCGATGGCCGCCGCCGGCTCCTCGCGCCCGCAGGAAAACCGGAGCATCATCGCTGCGGACAGGATCTGGGCGATCGGGTTCGCGATCCCCTTGCCCGCAATATCGGGAGCAGTCCCGCCGCTCGGCTCATAAAGGCCGAACCGCGTCGTCCCGCCGGTGGATTCCCCGAGGCTCGCGCTCGGCAGCATCCCCAGCGAACCGGCGATCATCGCCATCTCGTCGCTCAGGATGTCCCCAAAAAGGTTTTCGGCGAGCACGACGTCGAAGGCTTTCGGGTTTTTGATGAGCTGCATCGCGGCGTTGTCCACGTAGAGGTGGTTAAGGGCGACGCCGGGGAATTCCTTGGCGGTCACGGTGACGACCCGGCGCCAGAGCACGCCGTTCTGGAGGACATTCGCCTTGTCGATCGAGGTGACCCGTCCGCTGCGCTTGAGCGCGGCCTCGAACGCGACCTTCGCGATCCGCCGGATCTCGCTCTCCGAATACCTCATCGTGTCCACCGCAATTTCCTCGCCACCCTCGCGCTTCAAATATTTCGGCTCCCCGAAATAGAGCCCGCCGGTGAGCTCGCGCACGCACAGCACGTCGAACCCGCCCTCGACGAGCTGCGGATGCAGCGGCGAAGCATGGGTCAGCTCGGGAAGGCACACGGCCGGACGCAGGTTGGCAAAGAGCCCAAAATGCTTCCGCAGCGGCAGAAGCGCCGCGCGCTCGGGCTGCTCGGACGGCGGCAGCGACTCCCACTTCGGACCGCCGACCGATCCAAATAAAATCGCGCACGCCGCCTCGCAGGCCGCAAGCGTCTCCGGCGGCAGCGCCCGCCCGGCACCGTCAATCGCCGCCCCGCCGACCAGCCGGTGGTCATACTCGAACTCCAAAGAATATTTTTTAGAAACCGCGCCGAGAACCTTCAGGCCCTCGGCCATCACCTCCGGCCCGATTCCGTCGCCGGCCAAAACTGCTATGCGAAAATGATTGCTCATCCGCGCGATCTAACCTTTCGCGCGGGCCGGAGGCAAGCTCCGGCAGGCAGGTTCCCGAAGCGCCATGACGAATGGCACGAGGAGAAATGGCCAGATCGCGGTGAAGAGGTAGGCGGCCTTGAGCCCGAGCGCCTGGGGCGCGAGCCCGGAGCCGAAGATGGCCAGCGCCCATGCCGGGGGCGCGCCGCTCACACGGTCGGCGATCAGGCCGACCAGCCACGGCATGATGCCGGATCCGAAATCTCCCGCAGCCGCAAGCAGCGCGAACATCGAAGCGCCGGCCAGCGGGAATCTCGCCGCCGAGAGAGAAATCGTCCCCGGCCAGAGCATGCTCACAAAAATCCCGGAGAGCCCGGTGGCCAGCAGGGCGAGCAATGGTGAGGGCAGGAGCGCCATGGCGAGGCAGGTGACCCCGGAAAGAACCGCGCTGATCCACATGACCCGCGTCAGATCCGCGTGCCCGCCCTTCCATCCGAACCACAGCCGCCCGATAAACATGCCGATCCCGAAAAGGAGAAACCCCACGAGGTCGGCGACCACTTTGGAATACCCGAGTGCCGTCTCGACATACGCGGACGTCCACTGCGCGATCGTCACCTCGGCCGCCCCGGCCAGCGCCATCGTCGCAAGGAGCAGATAAATCGGACGCCCGCGCACGATCGAACGCAGCGTCTGCCGCCTCTCGGGATCGGCCAGCGGTGGAAGCGCGACCATCCCGAACGCCACGGTGTTCAACACCGGAAACAAACTCCACAGGGCCATGATCCACGGCCAAGCGCGCAACCCGAGCACATAAAGCGCGGCCCCGGTCACCACGATCACCGCCACTTTTCCAATAGGATAATACGCGTGCAGCACCGCCATCGCCGCGCTTTTGTTTTCCGAGGGCAGCGCGTTGATCAACGGGCTCAGCAGAACCTCTAGCAGCCCGCACCCGACCGAAAAAATCACTGTCCCAGCCATGAGCCCGGAGTAAGGATGCGCGAGCACAAACGGACTGAACGCAAAGACCCACAGCCCGATCGCAGAAAGCGCGTTCGCCGCGACGATGAGCGGGCGCGGATGCATCCGGTCGGCCAGCGCCGTGCAGGCCAGATCCGCCACCATCTGGGTCAGAAAATTCACCAGCACCAGCCGCCCGATCTGCTCGAAGCTCAGCCCGAACTGCTCGCGCAGCGGAATAAAAAGCAGCGGCGTGATGTTGATCACCAGCGCCTGGATGAACATCCCCAGGTAACAGCAGCGGACCAGCCAGCGGACGGAGGAGATCATGAGTTGGTGCCTGTCGGAGAATGGAACTCCATTCTCAGCCATTAGACCTCGCTCGCATTGGTCACAACATGGAAGTCCACATCGAGTGCCTGAAAGTGACGTCGACCGCAACGAATCTTATCGGCTTCGGTCTTCCGGAGTTTTTCGAAGTCCTTGGTGCCTTTGGTTTCTCGAATAAGGTAGAGCGCGGAATTGTCGTGCTTCACAATCGCCCAGTCGGGATTGTAATCCCCGATGGGCGTCTCGATCTTGAACCACCCGGGCAGTTTGACAAAAAGTTTGATGTCCGTGCGACCATCCAGTTTTGCTGCAAAATCGCGCTCAATCTCGGAGTCGTAAACCACGGCGTCATACACAGAATTCTTCACTTCGAGCCGGTTGTTGAGATAACTGATGATCTCCTTTTCCTCAAAAAGCCTCATGCTCCACTCCTCATCACCGAGACGTTCGTATTTGATCCCGTCAATCATCAGGCGATGAAGTTCGCTGTTCAGAATCGCAACGACTTCGTCCATGAATATCTGCGGATTGGTAAAAAAGTCCGCCAGTCGGCTGCTTTCTTTGAGAATGCGGACAAGGGTTGATCGGGTCAGTTCGGTCCCGGCTTGCAAATAGGCCACCACGTCGGGCAGCGGGCCGGAGTGCCCCACGGCCTCGTCCTTCTCGCGGATCACTGTGCCACCGATCCCGCCACGGCCCTGTTCCACTTGCGTCTCGGTATAGTGAACCTTCGATGGCTTGATTTGTTCCATCTCACGGATGGCCTTCACCGCCAACTTCACAAGTTCATCCGTTGAGTATTCCACCGAAAATGTCGTCTTCGGTTTGATGCGTTTCCAAAGTTCCTGAAATTCGGGATCCAGTGTGACCTCCTTTTTGAAGCGCAGTTTCCTTCCTTCCTCATCGCGCTTCACATGGCGGTCCATTTGGTAACTTTGCAGCGTCTCGATGATTTCCGCCTTCCATGTCGCCTGCTCCGCCGGAAGCCCGAGATCGAACCCCGGCGCAGGCGGATTGAACTTCGGAAGAATCTTCCCGTTCGCATCTAGAAACCCCCGATTCACGAGCCCCTGCCAAATAATCTCCGACTGCTCACGCCCCAGTGTTTTCTCTACCTCGCCGTCCATCGTCACAAACTTGGAAAAAGCAAGTTTCGGCACTTTGCCAAAAGTCACCCCGCAGTCTTCCTCGTATTCCGTCTGCAATGATCGGGCGAAGTCATCGTAGCTCTCGTTCGCGACAACGAGCAACTTGTTGATGTTCTCGTCGAAAACACGCTCGCCGTTCTGATTGACCGGCAGCCGCAACCCCCGTCCGATTTCCTGCCGCTTTTTCGTAGTCGAGCGAGTTTCATTAAGCGTGCAGATTTGGAAAACATTCGGATTGTCCCATCCCTCACGCAGAGCGGAATGGCTGAAGATAAACCGCAGCGGCTCGTCCAGCGTGAGCAAGCGCTCCTTTTCGCGCATGATCAGGTTATACACGTCGTCATCCGCCTGCGTCGTGCCGCTGGTATCCTTGAGGAGGCCCTTCTTGTCCTGTGCGAAATAGCCGTTATGCAACTGATCCAAGGGGAGCTGTGCCACAGCCAGTTCGCGGTAACGATCCTGAACGATCAGCTTCCGGAACGCCGCCTCGAACTCCGTGGCAAACTTTCCGGGCACTGACTTTCCTTCCTGATCGTAAGCACGGTAATTCGCCACTTTGTCGATGAAGAAAAGCGTCAACACTTTCAGCCCTTTGCCCAGAACTTGCAGTTCCTTCCCGAGATGTTTTCTGACCGTGTTCTCAATCTGCACGCGCCACACGTCATCACGCATTCCGCCAATTTCCTGTCCAGCGTTCAATGATCTGCCGTTGGTAAACGCAACATGTTCCGCTCCGGGCGTGGCATCAACGTAATCCACAACCCAGTTGTCCTGATAACAGGCGCGTTCGCCGGAAAGCAGATGCAGATCCTCCCCGCCCTTGACCTTGAATTCCTTTTCTTTCACGCCGTCCTTCGTCTGCGCTTGGATGGCAACCTTGCCAAAAGGCCGCTTTCCTTTCGGCTCGTAGCCGATGCTCTTTGCTTTCACATACGCCCCGTTGAGCGCATCCCCCGCAATCGCACTCGCCACCACGATCTGTTTCACAAGACGCAACTCGAAGGCACGGATCGGATCCAGCAGATACACGAGATTGTAGGGGTTCCGGTGAGTGGCGGAATAGCGCAGCGTGCAAAGCGGATTCAGCGCCCGGATCGCCTCCTGTGCCTTGTCCGTGCTGTCCACGCTCTGAGGTTCATCAATAATCACGATCGGGCGGGTTGCCTGCACAAACTCGATTGGCTGGCGCCCGGAGAGCTTGTCGTTTTCCTTGTAAATAACATTGCTCCGGTTCTCCGCCTCCGTGCCGGTGAAATTCTTGCGGAAGGCGTCAATATTAATCACGAGCACCTGGATGGTGTTGCTTGTGGCAAATTGCCGCAGCTTGTTGACCTTTTTCGCGTCGTAAACAAAATGCTCGAACTCCACGTTGTTGAAGAGTGCGCGAAAATGCTCGGCGGTGATTTCCAGGTTCTTCAATACCCCCTCGCGAATCGCCACGCTCGGCACCACAATGATGAATTTTTTAAATCCATACTTCCGGCTCAACTCGAAAATCGTCCGCAGATACACGTAGGTCTTTCCCGTCCCCGTCTCCATTTCCACGGAAAAATGTGGACACCAAAAACTTTGGGCTCCGGCAGTCCAAGTCCACCCCTGCACCTCACCGGCCAGATCGAGGTCGTTTCGCTCCTGCACCCGGCGCAGATTTTCCTGCAGCTTCCCGGGACCGATTTGAAGCTTGTTGCCCACGCCAAGCTCCGTGCGGGCCTGCCCGGAAAAAAGCTCGGTGTCCATCGTCTGGAAAATCACCGAGAAATCCGGTTTCTCCAGCGGTTGCCCGTCGAACAAGTCCACGACGGCATTTACCGCGTCGAGCTGATACTGTTGCTTGGGATCGAACTGGATCTTCACGGCGAAAAAAGAGACATCTGGGGATCGTCTTTGGGATAGCAGCAACCCAGAATCATGAAGCTTCTTCTCATGGCGGGATTCGCCAGATTCCCAGCATACAAGATCAGGTCTTTGTCCCCGGCACAGACCCACTCGAGTTTTTTGCGCACCTGCTCCGCCGCTTTCTCCTCGGACTCCAGACGGTCGCGCTCCTTCCGCCAGAGCTGAAAGAACTCCCAATCGATCACGGACAGCCAGTGATCTTTTCCGATCTCGTCCAGAAATCCGATCCGGAACCGATACGGCACCTTTTCCAATGGCTCCCGGTCGAATCCGTCAAAAAGATCGCCCTGATCCAGCACGGATTGCTGCTGTGGCGTCCACTCGCCTTTGTCGGGAGACACTTCGATATCCAGAATCCGGGAAGGCTTGAAGGCTCCCAACGATTTGTTGGCGGACTCTTGCAATGTCTGAAGCTCCGCGTAGCCACGGAGCAGAGTGGGCCTGATCCATTTTAGGCGGGTATCCCAGTTGCCTTTCTGGGTGTCGATGTGCCCAACTTTTTTCAGTGTGTCCATCAAAGGTCGCCAGCTTTCCGGACGATTGTCTTTGTGCGCCTCGCGCCGTTCAACATCGACCTCAATGATGTCGTATTTCTCGAACTGCTGCCAATTCGGCAGCGTCCGGTAAGGCACGGGATAAAGCCGCACCCACTCGCCGCCTTCCGTGATTCCCGCGCAGCAAACGAGTTCTTTGTATCGGATGCTGACGGATGGATATGCCTTCACCGCCACCATCAGACGCAGCCGGGTTCTGTCGGGGATTGGTGGCACGGGGTTCAATATCGGATATGCTCCACTCGGAGGTTGGAACCGTTCGCACGTTTTTCCATGTCGCGGGCCACTAGGCTCCGGTGGCATTCCTCGGGCTTCCGTTCAAAGCACAGCAGGCAGATTCGGCGATTCTTGGCACAATCGATCAAGGTCAGGATCTCTTCACCGCGCCCGGCAAGCACCTTTTCATACCCTTTCACATACTCCCACCAAGACCCGTTCTCGCGCAAGCGGTCGCGGATCGGCTTTGGCGCTCCCAAGGTCTGCATGTGCAAATAATCGATGCCCTCCTCAGCCAGCAATTCCCGCAATTGGTTCTTTGAGAATCCTCTCTTCCGGCTCAAGGGCATTTGCCGCACATCCACCACCACGTCAATGCGATGGCTTCGCAGCAACTTCAAGAAGGCGGTTGGCTCATTCTGTTCATAGCCGATGGTATAAAACAGTGTTGTCGCCGTGGGACGTCCAACGGGGCGGGTCAACATGCGTTTGGGCTGTGGCAATGTTGCGATCATGGCAAAGATTACACCGTTTTGAAGGCGATCACACCTTTCGTCTTCATCGTCTGCACGGCATTGGTCTTGAGCTGGTCGTTCCCGGCAAAGCCTTCGTCGAGGCAGACCACGCGCTCCGGCTTGCGCGCGGCCATGGATTTGATGACTTCCGGCGTGAGCTTCTTTTCCAGACAGATGAGCATCGCGCCCTCGGCAATGCTGAAAACCGTCTGGCCCGCGAGCGGCAGCGTCTCGATGGGCGTGGTCAGAGGAAAACCGCTCTTGAGCAGGATTTCATACAGCAGGTCCTCCTGCGTCCGCCCGTCCACAATGTGCCGGACGTGCATTTCCAGTTGCTTCTCCACCTCGCCGGGCTCCTTGGGGACATCGGAGTTCCATGTTTTGAAATTTGAACTTCGGAGTTTGAAAACTTTGAAACCGCGATCCGGTTTCCCGCCGGTCTCCAAGGCCAACTTTCCGGCGTCTTCGTCGTTCAACTTTTTGATGACGCGACGCACACGCTCTTTGGTGATGTCGGCAATCGTGAGAAAATCCTTCCGGTCGGTCGGCTCGGGCAGTTGCACGAGGATGAATTTGCGATTGCCGCCGTCTTGCTTGTTCAGGTCGAGCACTGCGTGAGCAGTTGTTCCGCTGCCAGCGAAAAAGTCGAGGACGATGTCATCGTCCTTTGATGTTGCAAGAGCAAGCATACGCTGGACCAAGCGTGTCGGTTTAGGATTGTCAAAAACGCCACCCAACCCTAAGAATTTGAGCTCAGCATTGGCTTCGTGATTATGGCCTACCTCATCATAAGTCCAGATCGTTGTGGGAGTCACGCCTGCCTTTGCCTCTGTTAAAAAGGTTTTTCTCGCCGGCGTTGCGTTACCATCCTCACCAAACCATATTTCATCATCGGCATCTAGTTTCTGTAGTGTTTCAACGGAGAAGCGAGGAAACGTGCCTGGAGGTGGGCTCCAAACAACACCATTTTTAAATTTGTAGTTGAAGTTTGTATCATTTCCGCTTTTTGCCTGTAGTGGCGTTGCCTTCCAAGGCCCCTTTCGATGCCCGTCCGGATTAGTATATGCCGATTCTTGTTCAGCATTACGTGGAAGGAGCATAAGCTTAAATATCTCCCGGTTCCGTGCGTACACTAGAATATGGTCGTGATTGTCAGAAAAGTATTGCGCATCATTGCTGCGCGTGTATTTTTTTTGCCAAACTACATTTGCAATAAAATTCTCTTCTCCAAAAATTTCACTGCAGATCTTTCGCAAATTGTCTGCTTCATGATCATCAATGCTGATGAAAATCACGCCTTGCTCTTGTAGTAGATTTCGCGCCAAAAACAGACGCGGATACATCAAGTTAAGCCATTTGGAATGGAATCTTCCATCAGTCTCTGCGTTTGAATTAAATTTTTTTCCCTCAGCGTCCACTTGTCCTGTGTAGGAAAGATATGTTTCCAAACTTTCCGAGTAATCATCCGGGTAGATAAAATCGTTGCCTGTATTGTAGGGCGGGTCGATGTAAATCATCTTCACCCGACCGAGATATGACTTCTGGAGGAGTTTGAGCACCTCGAGGTTGTCTCCCTCGATGATCAGATTTTGCGTCGCGTCCCATTTAACCGACTGCTCTTTTATCGGAATAAGCGTCGCCCTGCTGGGCTGTTGAATCGTCTTGAAGCAATCTGCTTTCCCTGGCCAGTTCATTCCATACCGCTCCTTGCCTCTATCCAGAATTGCGCCCAAGGTGGTTTGTAGGCGGGCAAAGTCTACCTGGCCACCTTCTGTAAAGACTTCTGGAAATATTCCGCGCAAATGCTCGCGCTTATCGGCAGCAATATCACAGGAGTAAAGATCTAGTTTTTCAGAAAGATCCGACATATGTGGCCTGGGTTGATGTATTTGTATTTAGCACCAAGAATGTCATAAATTTCACAAAGGATCACTAACACCACCCATAGGTTCTGGCGGTTGTATGCCCAACTGTGCCGTGCATTTGTGACCGGCTCAATAGCTTTGTGTATGCGGCGCTCGTCAAGTTCACAAAGCACATTTTATAAAGATTTCTTTCGTTTGTTCTTCAAAGACGGCCACATATTCGGATCTTGCAAGTGAACCATCGTGTAGACGCAGACGCAAGCCTCGCGCGACCTCCGGAACAGAATTGTTCAGTTGTAGTCGCCACATGTGGTTTCCTTGGTACTTCATGCGTAGCACCGTCACCTGTCCATTTGACAAAATAAACCGCATGTCACGAGCGTTGCCACCAGTCGGATCAAGACCGAAAAACAGCCCTTGCTCTGCTTTGAATTCCAGTTCTCTCCCCATTGCCGTGATGTAACCACATTCAATCCAGCATGATGAAGCGAGGGACGGGTCTAACTCGGCGTTATCAGTATCAAGCACCAAGGCCCGTTTCGGCTTCCTTCTCTCTTTTGGCCGGGCAGCTTCATGCTTCATACGAAACCGACGCAGTGCATCGTAGCGACCCTTATAGTCTGCAATTTCAGTGTTGGATGGCTCATGTCCAAGTTTCCAAGTTGTTTTCCACAACCCCATCGCCTGTGAGTAATCAGCTTGATTCTCTGTATGAAAGAATGCGACCCCTTCCGCATTACCGCGCAATCCTGTTTTTGTAAGATTCGCAGAACCAATCATAAAGAACCCCGCTTCCCTATTTACAGAGTCTCCGAAATAGCAAAGCTTTGGATGAAACCTGAGTGCTTTTTTCTGTAAACTCGCAACTTTCAACTGTGCATGCCCTAAATTCTTGAGCAATTCAATCGCCCCCGGTTGAGATATACAATCATCAAGACCTATTAGCCATTTACTTTCACAAATCTGACCATCTCGAAATCCTTCCAGAAGCGTACGGACGCCCGCCACTGTGACATATGCCATAGCGACTTTTATGACATCATACTCACGTTCTTTGGTGAATTTTTTCAAAAATCCTTGAACCGTCTCCGTCGCGGCAGATACGGGAGTTTGAATCAGTGTTGTGCATTTCATAATCTAGCCCCTTTCCTCAAGTTTCTCCATCCCTTCATCCTTGTTCGACCAGCGGAGCGGGCGGATCTTCTCTCCGCCGCCCGCGGATGGCGGCGAGAATCTCCGCCACCGCATCCGCCTTGGGCTTCGATCCCAGGTTGCCTTTGCCATGGACGCGGACGCTCACGGCTCCGGCCTCAAGATCCCGGTTGCCGATGACGAGCATCGTGTGGACCTTCGATTTCTCGGCGTCGGCGATCTTGGCTTTCATGGGATCGGTCGAGAGATCGAGATCGGCGCGAACTTCGTGGGCACGCAGCTCACGGTGGATTTCCTTCGCATAGTCCACAAGCCGCTGCCCGTCGCCGATGGTGATCACGCGGACCTGGTCCGGCGCCAGCCAGAGCGGGAAGTTCCCGGCGTAGTGCTCGATGAGAAACCCGATGAAACGCTCGTGCGTGCCGAGCGGCGCGCGGTGGATGCACAGCGGCGTCTTCTCGGTGTTGTCCTTGTCGCGGTAGACGAGCCCGAACTTTGCGGGAACCGCGAAGTCCACCTGGTTCGTCGCGATCGTGAATTCCTTGCCGATCGCGCTCCAGACCTGGACGTCGATCTTCGGGCCGTAGAAGGCGGCCTCGTCGGCGACCTCGACGTAGTTGATGCCGGATTCGATCAGGACCTTGCGCACCATGTCCTCGGTCTTCTTCCACAGCTCCGGCTCGTTGACATATTTCTTGCCAAGACCATCCGGCGCGGACGTGCTGAAGCGCATCTGGTATTTTTCGAGGCCGAAGATTTGGAAATACTTCAGATACATGTCGTTCACGGCGCGAAACTCATCGGCGAACTGGTCCTCGGTGCAATAGATGTGCGCGTCGTTCATGTTGAGCGAGCGCACGCGCATGAGGCCGAAAAGCTCGCCGCTCTGCTCGTAGCGGTAGCAGGTGCCGTATTCCGCGAGGCGCAGCGGCAGATCGCGGTAGCTGTGCGGCTCCGCGGCAAAAATGCGGTGGTGATGCGGGCAGTTCATCGCTTTGAGGTAGTAGCGGTCGGATGACTCGCCCTCCTTGAGCACCATCGGCGGGAACATCGACTCCGCGTAATACGGCAGGTGGCCGGAGGTCTGATACATTTTCTCCCGGGCGATGTGCGGGGTCTTGACGCGCACATAGCCGGCGGCGAATTCCGTCTCCTTCGCGAGCTTTTCGAGTTCCTCCAAAATCGCGGTCCCCCTGGGCAGCCACAGCGCCAGTCCGGGCCCGACAAATTCGGTGTCCATCGCGAAGAGCCCCATCTCCGCGCCGAGCTTCCGGTGGTCGCGCTTCTTCGCCTCCTCGAGCATGTCGAAGTAGGCCTGCATCTCGGTCTTGTTCTTGAACGCGGTGCCGTAGATCCGCTGGAGCTGCGGGTTGTTCTCGTCGCCCTTGTAATACGCGCTGGCAACGTGGGTGAGCTTGTAGGCCCCGATGTTGCCGGTGCGCATCACGTGCGGCCCGGCGCAGAGGTCGGTGAACCCGCCGTTGCGGTAGAGCGTGATCACCTCGCCGTCCGGGATGTTCTGCACGATATCGAGCTTGAATTTCGAGGCCTCGCCGCGCGGTCCGAGCGCCGCCAGTTCCCCGCGCCCGGCCATGCGAC
>Ga0194054_10000277_pt1 | contig 26821 bp, 22 predicted proteins | sample SepL2210m_MetaG_FD_163628 | JGI IMG/M metagenome (GOLD analysis project Ga0194054, IMG submission 163628) | Anoxic zone freshwater microbial communities from boreal shield lake in IISD Experimental Lakes Area, Ontario, Canada - Sep2016-L227-10m | ecosystem: Environmental > Aquatic > Freshwater... | reverse complement strand
GCCGGTGGCTGTATCCAGATTGCGATACACATAGGCTGCTGGCGGCATGTCGCCGTCGCCGGGAGCCCCAACCAGCCCAATGGTCCCGGAAAGGCTTGCGGAAAGGCCGAAGGAATCAAAGGCCGCTCCATCGCCGGCGATGAGCTTCGCGTTTTCTGTGACCGTACCGGTGGCTGAATCGAGATTGCGATACACGTAGGCCGCTCCCTGATGCTGTATGCCGTTGACTGCGACAGCCCCAGCCCCGATGAGGCCCGTGGTCCCGGAAAGACTCGCGGAACAGCCGAAGGAATCAAAGGCCGCTCCGTCGCTGGCGATGAGCTTCGCGTTCTCGGTGACCGTACCGGTGGCTGAATCGAGATTGCGATACACGTAGGCCGCTCCCTGGTAATGTTTGCCGTTGACTGCGGTAGATGAAGCCCCGACCAGCCCCGTGGTCCCGGAAACGGAAAGGCCTTGGGAGCCATGGCCGAGTGAATCGTCGGCCGCTCCGTCGCTGGCGATGAGCTTCGCGTTCTCGGTGACCGTACCGGTGGCTGAATCGAGATTGCGATACACGTAGGCCGCTCCTTGGTACTGATTGCCGTTGACTGCTGCATATGAAGCCGCGACCAGCCCCGTGGTTTCGGAAAGGCTCACGGAATAGCCGAAGGAATCCCAAGCTGCCCAGTCGCTGGAGGTGAGCTTCACGTTCTCGCTGACCGTGCCTGCGGCTGTGTCCAAGTTGCGATACACATCGACCTCTCCCTGGCCGGTATTCCTAAGAGCTCCGACGAGCGCCGTCGTCCCCGAAACGCTAGCGGAATTGCCCCAGACTGCAGCGTCGCTGACCATGACGATTCCGGCCTGAGTTGCCTGCATTGCGGCGAGCAACCACGCAGTCGCTGCGAGAAGGGTGCCTGTTTTCATATTGGTTGGAATTACGCCTGAGACCCCCATTCCTCTCGAGCGAAAATCGAAGTCAAGGAGAAACATCGAACGGGTACGGGTATTTCATTTTTATATGCGGCAAGTCATTCATTTTCGGTTCCATGAAATCGGGGGGGAGAGATTTCCGCATTGGACATCCCGCAGCCGGGTGGGTGTCATCCACCGTCGCGGGATCAACATCCCCGGTGGCTGGAATCGAGCGGCAGATCAAGCTGGTCGGCTCCCTTCAGCGACCACGCCTCGAAGCCCCGCGATCGCAGATCCCGCGCGAATTCGGCGGCGTATCCGTGCAGGGTGAAAACCCGTTTTGGCGAGACGTTTTCGACATGCTTCAGGAGGTCGTCGTAGCCCGCGTGGTCGGAGAGCGGGAAGGCCGCATCGCATTTCATCCGGTAAATGGCAGAGGAGTTGAGCGCCCAGCCGGTGACTACAGCGGTGCGCCTGCGGGCAAGCGCGGCGGTTGAACCCACCACATTCGGCGGACACAGGACCACGCAGTCGCCCGCCTGCCCGAGATCCCAATCCAGGCAGCCGGGAAAATAGAATCCGGCCCCCTCGTAAACCGGCAGCAGCGCGGCGATCGACTTGTGGACCATCGTGGCAAGCCCGGCTGACGACAAAATGGCGAGGACCTCCTGAGCTTTTCCCAACGAATAGGCGAGCAGCACGGGAACCGCGCGATCTTCGATGGCTGAGCGGCAAAACCGGAGGATGTCCGCGGCCACGGCCTCCGCGGGCGGGAAGACATGCCGGGGGAGCCCGAATGTGGTTTCCATGACAAGCGTCTCCGCGTGGCAAACCCCGGTGGCTTCGGCAGCCGCCCCTTTGCGCAGTTTGAAATCCCCGGTGTAGAGCAGTGTGCCCGCAGCGGACTCGATGAAACATTGCGCCGAACCCAGCACGTGGCCAGCTGGCAGAAGCCGGATGGAAAAACTCTCCCACTTCCTCGTCTCGCCGAACGGCAGCGCGTGCAGCTCCGCGGTCAGCCGCCCCATCCGGACCCTCATCAGATCGAGAGTGAGCGGGGTGGCGATCGTAGCCGTATGGCGGCCGACGTGGTCGCTGTGTGCATGGGACACGAAGGCCAGCTTTTTCGAAAGCCCCGGGTCCAGCCAGAGCCCCTCGGCCAGCAGATGAACCCCTCGCTCATACCGGACATCAAGCATGGGAGTTCCCGGTCATTTCACCGGGCAGGATCGCTGCAATTTTGGCGGAGTGCGATATGTTCTTTTCCGGACGCGGGTTGTTGGGGCATGATCCCGGGGATGAATGAAGTGTGTGTGCGTGTTCCCGCCTCGACGGCGAATCTGGGTCCGGGGTTTGACTGCCTGGGGATCGCTCTCCGGATGTATAACACGACGACTGTGCGGCGCGGGCGCGGGCCGGCGAAAGGCGATATGGCCGCAGAAGCCGGCGCGCTATTTTTTCGCGAAGCGGGGATCCGGCCGTTTGCGTTTCATTGGGAAGTCGAGGGTTCGGTCCCCCGATCGCGCGGCCTTGGCAGCAGCGTCACCGTCCGGCTTGGCGTGTTGCATGGTCTCAATGAATTGGCCGGCCGGCCGCTTGACCGGGCGGACGTCTTCCGCCTCTGCGCCGGACTCGAAGGACATCCGGACAACGCTGCAGCGGCCGCATTCGGGGGCTTCACGATCGCGCCTCCCGTGGGCCGGCTCCAGCGATACAAAATCGAGGACAGCCTGCGTTTCGCCCTGCTGATTCCCGAGTTTGAAATTTCCACCCCGGCCGCAAGAGAGTCCCTGCCGGCGAGGATTCCGCTGCAAGACGCCGTCTTCAGCGCGGGATGCGCGGCGGCGATTTCTGCGGCATTCGCCACGCGGAACTACCGGCATCTGGCGGAATGTTTCGACGACCGCCTCCACCAGCCCTACCGCGAACCGCTCATCCCGTTTCTCTCACCGGTCATCCATGCGGCCTGCAAAGCGGGCGCTCTGGGAGGCTGGTTGAGCGGGTCGGGCTCGACGATCGCCTGCGCGACCCTCAACAACCCGGAAAAAGTCGCGAATGCGATGATCGCCGCGTCGGGGCTGGATTCGGCGGTCGCCGTCGTCGTGGGTGCCGACAATTCCGGCGTCAGGATCCTCGCATGAGACGTTGGATCGAGGGGCTCGAATCGTTTTTGATCGACGTTATCCTCGGTCGCCGGCATGGCCGTCTCGCCGATCTGCTCCGCGGGTTCCTCTGGATCCTGTCTCTGGTTTACCGGGCGATCGTCGAAGCCCGGCTCGCACTCTACAGGAAGCGCATTTACCGGCCTTACTCTCACGGGTGCCTGGTCATCAGCGTCGGGAACCTGACGGTCGGCGGCACCGGCAAAACTCCGGTTGTCGAGCTCCTGGCGCGCGCGCTGCAGGAAGGCGGCCGCCGCGTTGCCATCCTCAGCCGCGGATACAAGAGCGTCCCGCGTCCGCTGCTCCTGCGGATCGTGGACAAAATCACCAAGCAGAAAGCGGTCTTTGTTCCCCGCGTGGTCTCCGACGGCCAGTCCCTGCTGCTCGACTCGCGCACGGCCGGCGACGAGCCGTTCATGCTGGCCAACAACCTGCGCGGGGTGGTGGTGCTCGTGGACCGCGACCGCGTCAAGAGCGGCTCGTATGCCGTGAGGGAATTCCAGTCGGACACGCTGATCCTCGACGACGGATTCCAATACATCCGCATGCGCCACGGGCTGGAGGTCGTGCTTGTGGACCGCCAGGCGCCGTTCGGAAACGAGTTCATGCTGCCCCGCGGCTTCTTGCGCGAACCTCCTCGCAACCTCCGCCGCGCCACTCATATTTTCCTGACGAAATGCGATGGCTCGGACAACAGCGCGATCGTCGGGCGGATCCGCCGCTACAACCGCACCGCCGACATCATCGAATGTTCTCACCGCCCGAAACATCTCAGGAATTTTGTGACCGGCGAGATCAAGCCGCTCGAATTCCTGCGCGGCCTGCGGATCGGCTCGATCTGCGGGATCGCGGTTCCGGAGAGTTTCGAGAACGCGCTGCGTGGCCTCGACGCGGAGATCGAAATCTCGAAATCCTACGCCGACCACCACCGGTTTTCTTCGAAGGAAATCGAGTCGTTCATCCGCCGGTGCGGCCGCCGAGAGCTCGACGCGATCCTGACCACGGAGAAGGACGCCGTCCGCATCCCGCGCATTCTGGAGCCTGAAATCCCTGTCTACTACCTGCGGGTGGAAATCGAAATCCTCGCCGGCCAGACGTCGTGGGAGCGCTTCGTCGAGCGCCTGACACAGCGGCAGCCGGTGATGGCGCCGCGCCGGTTTTATTGACTTGCCAAGCTCCGGCCGCTCGGCCATTTGCAGGGCATGGAAATTCCGAATGTCACAGCGGTTGCAAAAGCCAACGTCTATTTCGACGGCCGGGTGGTCTCGCACACGATCCTCTCGCAGGATGGGTCGAAGCGCACCCTCGGCCTCATCTATCCCGGAACGTATCACTTCGGCACCGGTGCCGCGGAGCTCATGCAGATCGTTGACGGGAGCTGCTCGGTCGTTCTCGACGGCGCGGAGACCATGTCCGCTCATGAGTCCGGCGGCGAGTTCCGGGTTCCCGCCAACTCCGGCTTCACGATCACCGTCGGAGACGGGATCTGCCAATACGTCTGCTCATTTCTGGATTGAACGCGCCGCGGCGCAGGGTGCAGGGCTAACTTCATCGCTCGAGAATCCCGGATCCCCAAGCTTGATCCGGACGCGGTTCCCTGCTGAAACTCTGCCTGATGAAAATTTCCCTCCTTGGTGCGGCCGCGCTCCTCATGTCCGGTTGTCTGGTTTCGCCGGTTTCGCAATCCGGCGGCATGGGATCGGTCACAGTCGTCAACTCGAACCCCGGCGCGATCGTGGCTGCGGCGCAGGCGGTGTTTCCGCAGTCGGGATACCAGCTTGCCACATCGAACTTTCCGTATTCGATTTCTTTCGACAAGGCGTCCAACCGCTTTGCCAACATCATGTGGGGAAGCTACGGCAACCCCCAGACGATCCGCGTCCGCGTGAACATCAACCAGATCCCCGGCACGAACAACTACCGGCTCGTGCCGAAAGTTTATTCGGTCAGTTCGGCGGGCGAGGCCGGGTTTGAAGACAAGCGCCCCCTCATGGGCCTCTGGTCGAGCCAGTTCGGGCCGTTGCTCAAGCAGGTGGCTGCGCAGGCCGGCGGCGCTGGCGCGATGTAGGATTAATCCGTCGAAAAATATTCGCATGGCCACCGATCTCCGTTTCCGCCACGCAGGTTCGTTTTTTCAAATCCTCGCCGGAGCCGGGTTTCTGGCATTCTGCCTGCCGGTGTGCGCCGCGGAAAACGAGATTGCGCTGACCTGCGACCTGGATCCGCTCTTCGACATCCCGGCGGTTTATGCGCTGACCCCCGAGGCTCTCGAAGCGCAGTATCCCACCCCCGCCAACATGAAGGAAAATCCCCGCTTCAAGTGGCTCACCGCAGCCAAAGACCGCGCGATTTTTCAGCGCAAGCCTTATTCCAATATATCCGTGGACCTCTCGCTATTGAAGGGGGCGGTGCCGGTCGAGGAGGTGATTGTTGACTTCGCCAATGGCAGGCTCAACGGGGTCACATTCTCGATCTACAACCGCGGCGATGCGGGCCCGATTTCTGCCGACGAATTCAAGCGCCGCCTCAAAGCCTGCGACGAGGCTCTCCGTCAGCGACTCGCCGCCGTGCCTGCGCCGCGCCGGGCGGATCCCGCGAACGGACTTCTTTCTTCCGGATGGACCTGGTTTTGCCCCAACGGTCTGGCCACCCTTGAAAAGAACCCCGAAGCGGACAGTGGGCAGCCCGAGTACCTGAAGATGCGCCTCGCTCCGCGCGATGCCTCCGGGCCGATCGCCACATCCATCCGGGAACACGGCGGTTCGACCACGCTCACCGCACTCAAAAAAAATGTTCAAACCGAGGGCGGGCGCACGCTGATCCGGGGCGTGCCGATGGTGGACCAGGGGCCGAAGGGGTATTGCGTTGTCGCCTCCGCGCAGCGTCTCTTCGAATACTATGGCATCTCTTGCGATCAGCACCAGATCGCCAAATTTGCCGGGTCCGACGCCAAGAACGGCACCGACAGCGGAAGAATGATGAAGGCTCTGCTGAGTCTCGGCAGCGCCTTCCACCTCCAGTTCAAATGCCTCTTCGCGCGGTTCAGCGACGGATCATTGCGCGACTTCAAGCAACAAAAGAAGACCGACCTCGGCGAGTTCAAGAAAACCATAGAACGTTCCATCGGCGAGGGCATTCCTCTGCTCTGGGGCCTCGCGCTCGGAAAGTTTCCCGAGCAGCCCGCCCTGAACCGCCAGGTTGCCGGAGGTCACATGCGCCTGATCATCGGCTTCGACAAGGACAACATCTACTTCACCGACTCCTGGGGCGCCGGACACGAGCTCGGCAGCATGTCGGCCGCCAATGCCCTCGATGCCACCAACGGGCTCTTTGTCATGCATCCGAGCGTCCAATAGCTCCGTGCTTGTGCGGGCGCTATGTAATTTGCGGAATTCCGATTGAGTTCCGTGCGCGAATCCCGTTTCCTCTCGGGATGTCCGTCCGCACACGATTCGCTCCCTCGCCCACAGGATTCCTCCACGTCGGAGGCGCCCGCACCGCGCTGTTCAACTGGCTCTACGCGCGCCAGAACGGTGGAACATTCATTCTCCGCATCGAGGACACCGACGCGGCGCGGAACACGGAAGAGGCCTACAAGGTCATCTACGACGGGCTGAACTGGCTCGGGCTCGACTGGGACGAGGGTCCGGACAAAGGCGGCCCGTTCGGCCCCTACCAGCAGAGCGAACGTTCAGGCATCTACGAAAAATACCTCGCCATCCTCGAGGCCGGCGGACACGTCTATGAGGACAACGGCGCGATCCGGTTCCGTTCGCAGCGCAAGCCGGTGGTCGTCGAGGACATCGTCTGCGGGCGAATCGAATTTGACATGTCGAACCCCGCGACGCATCCGGACATGACGATCCGGCGCCCGGACGGGTCCTGGATTTTCCACTTCGTGAACGTGGTGGATGACATCGAGATGCAGCTCACCCACGTCATCCGCGGCGAGGACCACCTCTCGAACACGCCGAAACACATCGAGCTCTACCAGGCGATTGGCGCCACGCCGCCGCACTTCGCGCACATTCCGCTCATCCTGAATCACGAGGGGAAAAAGCTCAGCAAGCGGGACGGCGGGTCGAGCATCACGTATTTTCTCGACCTCGGCTATACGCCCGAGGCCGTGGCGAATTATCTCTGCCTGCTCGGATGGTCGCCGGGCGAAAACCGCGAATTCCTGAAAACCCCGGAAATCCTCTCGCTTTTCGACCTCGGCCAGATCAACCGCCGGAACTCGATTTTCGACCTCGATAAATGTTTTTGGCTCAACGGCCAGCACCTCCAGCACATGAGCCTCGAGCGGTTCGAGCAACTCGCACTGCCGTTTGTGGTCAAGGCGGGAGTCCCCTACGGGACGATCGAAGCTCTGCGTCCTGCGCTCGCGATTGTGAAGCCGAAGGTCAAGCATTTGAGCGATGTTCCCGACTGGATCGGATTTCTGTTCACCGAAGACTATGTGTTTGATCCCGAAGCTGTGGCAAAAAGCCTCGCCAAGCCCGGTGCCGCCGGCCGGCTCGAGGCTCTCGGCTCCGCTCTCTCCACGCTTGCCGATTGGTCCCATGCCGCCATCGAACTCAAGCTCAAAGAAACCGCGGCTGCCCTAGGCGTGAAAGCCGGCGAGGTCGTCCATCCCGCCCGCGTCGCAGTGAGCGGACGCTCGGTCGGCCCCGGCCTCTACGAAATGTTCGAGGTCCTCGGCAAAGCCCGGACGCTCGCACGCTTCGAAAAAGCCCGCGCGCTGGCGGCGTAGATATATTTCCGGAATCGAGGGACGACCGCTTTGTCGTCCGTGGAGAGCAAAGGACCGGGCAGCGCCGGTCCATCCAGCGGCCCGGAAGCGAACTCTGGCAACCGTTCTCATCCCATCTCTTGGAAACAAACAGACGGCTCCCCAGCGAAGAAAAAAGGGAGAACACGCGTCCCCCCAATAGTGTTCGGGATGGGAATCCGTGATCAATTTTCATGGCCGCCATTCGCGCGCTTTGATCGGGGATTGGTGGCGGACACGTTGACCGATCAGCACCAATCCGCCATAAAAGCACAGTTCTACTTTCGCCAATTTACCGATGCGCAATTATCAGCACTTCCCATGCCGAACCCCATTGGTCGCGTGCGCTCCCCGGCACCTCCCTCACCCCCGCGCTGACACCAACCGGGTTTTCGACGGGCAACAAACTCACGATGCCTTCTGATTCCCTCCGCGACCTGCAACGCGTGTTCCGGCGCGAAACAGGCTTCCGGGCTGTCGAGATCGATGTGGAAGGCCGGTTGGCTGGCAGGCGCGGAGCCGGGCAGAGCAACCATTGGCGGACCCAGGTGATCCGCGAAGCGTTGCGCTGGGGAGAGGCGTGCGTGATGCCGGATGATGACGGGCTGGTGGGCTGGGGTCTTCCCCTGATGACGAACTCGCTCGTGACCGGCGGTCTGATTGTGGAGGGGGTGTCTCTCGAAGGCGGCGATCCCGGGGACATCTCAAGGAAAATCCGCGCGGCCGCCGCGCGGCTCCTCGATCTCATGGAGAAGTCCAACCTGGTCAACGCAGATTTTCTCTGCGCGCGCCGCAACGAATCGCGGCGCGAGCGCGAGCGGGCCGAAGCGATCCATGCGCTCAAGAACCGGCTCTACGACAGCATCCGCGACCTCTACCTGCGCGAGGAACCGGACCTGCTCGCCGCCATCAAGCGCGGTGAGCGGCAGGCGGCACGCGAAATAATAAACCGGGTTCTCGTCGGCATCTACCACGCCGCGCGCTCCCGCCCGGAGCTGCTGAAGAGCCTCGCCTTGGAGCTCGTCGTCGTCATGTCTCGCGCGGCGGTGGAATCCGGCGCGGATCCCTCGGAAGTGCTCGGTTGCAATTTCGAAAGCGCCACCGCCCTGGCCGGGCTGACGGACGAGGAAGAAGTTTCATCCTGGCTTTGCGGGATGCTCGAGCGCGTGATGGATGCGATCAGGGACCACAAGCAGTTCCCCAATGCCGTGCTGCTGGGACGAGCCGTGGCCTTCATGGAGGAGCACCTCGGCGAGCCGCTCGACCGGGATTCCGTGGCTCGAGCCGCCGGGCTCTCCGGCAGCCATTTCTCGCACCTCATCCGCGAGAGAACCGGTCGGACATTCACCGACCTCATGGCCCAATACCGGGTCGACCGCGCAAAAACGATGCTGCGGAGGACCGACAAGAGCATCATCCAGATCGCGATGGAATGCGGGTTTGAGGACCAGAGCTATTTTTCCCGCGTCTTCAAGCGCTACACCGGAACCACCCCGCGCGGCTACCGGATCCCCGCACGATAATCCAAAACTTTTGCACCAGATTGAAAGAATCCGGTGCGGCGGGGGCGTAGGATCACGGCATGCGGAACACCCGCACCCAAACCATGAAATACCATTCTCTTGCCATCGATAACCCCGCATCCCTCGTCTTCGGATCCGCCCCGAACCCCCTGACTACACGCTCGGGCATGGTCATCGGAGGAGGCCAAGTCTATCCCGAACTTAACTTCACCCTGCCCTCGATGAACATCACGGCGGACACCATGCCGCGCGTGCTCGACCATTACAAAGAGATCATCAACGGGGCGCTCCTCCGTGCCGTCGACCTTGAAGCCAGCGGAGTTGTGATCGAATTCGAAACCCTCCCGCCGATGACCGAATTTCCCGAGTGGGGCCTCGCCATCGTGCGCATCCTCCTCGATTCGATGCGGAAATATGAGACCGCCTGCGGGTTGAAGTCCGTCCTCCGCATGACGCCGAACGACAACCGCGAGTTCGTGCGCCCGCCGAAGATGCGCAGCGGATATTTCCTCGACCGGATGATCCAGCTTTTTGAGACCTCCGCCGCCGAAGGGGCCGAGCTGCTGAGCATCGAGTCGGTCGGAGGAAAAGAGCTCCACGACGACGCGCTGGTCAACGGCGACATCGCGGCGGTGATTTTCTCCCAGTGCTGCGTCGGCGCGCGCGACATGAAGTTCATCTGGAGCACGATCAGCGAAATCGCGGCGCGGCATGGGGTTCATGCGGCCGGCGACACCGCCTGCGGATTTGCCAATACGGCGATGGTTCTCGCGGAGCAAAAAATGATTCCGCGTGTGTTCGCCGCAGTCGTCCGCGCGGTCAGCGCCGTGCGCTCGCTCGTCGCCTACGAAAACGGTGCTGTCGGGCCGGGCAAGGACTGCGGCTACGAGAACCCGTTCCTCAAGGCGATCACCGGATTCCCGATGGCCATGGAAGGAAAGACCTCGGCCTGCGCGCACCTCAGCCCGCTCGGCAACATCGCCGCGGCCGCCTGCGACACTTGGTCCAACGAGTCCGTCCAAAACATCAAGCTCCTCGGCGGCATGGCCCCAACCTGCTACATGGAACAGCTCATCTACGATACCCGCCTTATGAACGAGGCAATCAAGGACGGCAAAGAGGGCATTGCGACTTATCAGCGCTGGACTGTCCGCTCGGACGCCGGCCTCGACCCGCAGGCGTATATCCTCACCCCGACAAACATCATCCGCATCGCAAAGGCGATCGTCTCAAGCAAAGACCACTACCGCGCCGGCTGCGCGGCTGCCCTCGAATCTATCGCCGTTCTCCGCGAAGGAAGCGAGTCCGGCTGCCTCCACATCATCGAGCGCGAGAAGGAATGGCTCGATAACCTCGAGGAGACGGTCGGTGAACTGCCGGAAAATGAAGACGACTTCATCGCCGATCAGCTCTCGCTCGCTGACAAGGACAAATTCCTCGCGGCGGAATACGGGCTCTGAGCCCGTGCGGCATTCGAATACCAAGAGGGTGAGGCCGAACCCATATACCAAGGCTCATACCGCCTCTATACCATCCAGCAAACTCGAAGAGTTGGTCTCACGCGGAGGTCCGCCCCTTTTTCGGGCTGACGCGCGGAGTCAAACTTTCGGGTCTTGACAGGAGCGCATGGTATTAGTGATTCTTATACATACAGCATGACCGTCGAAATCTTGGCTCGCATCCAATTCGCCTTCACGGCCGCATTCCATTACATCTACCCGCCGCTCAGCATCGGGCTGGGGATCATCCTGGTGATGATGGAGTGGACATGGCTGAGGACCGGGAATCCGCTTTTTCACAATATGGCGAGGTTCTGGACGCGGATCTTCGCGCTGACGTTTGCGATCGGCGTAGCGACCGGGATCGTGATGGAGTTTGAGTTCGGTACGAACTGGGCGACCTACTCGCGGTTTGTCGGGGACATTTTCGGGAGCGCGCTCGCGGCCGAGGGGATTTTCGCGTTCTTTCTGGAGTCGGGGTTTCTGGCGCTGTTGCTGTTCGGCTGGAACAAGGTCGGCCCCCGGATGCACTTCTTCGCGACATGCATGGTGGCATTCGGCGCGCATTTCAGCGCGGTGTGGATCATTGTCGCCAACTCATGGATGCAGACGCCCGCCGGCTACCATCTGGAGACGATGGTCAATGGCAAACAGGTTTTCCTTCCCGCCGACCACGTGGTCACTTCCGCCGACCTCACCAGCGTCCGCGCGGTGGTCGATGATTTCTGGGCCATGGTCTTCAATCCGTCGACGATCGACCGGCTGACCCACGTCGTGCTCGGTGCCTGGCTGGCGGGGGCGTTTCTCGTCGTAAGCATCAGCGCGTATTATCTTCTGCGGAACCGGCATGCGGAATTTTCCAAGGCCTCGTTGAAAATCGGCCTGGGCTTCGCGACCGTGGCCTGTGTCCTGCAAATGATCAGCGCCGATTTCACGGCGAGAGGAGTGCTGCACAACCAGCCGGTCAAGCTCGCCGCACTGGAAGGGGTTTACGAGACGGTCCCGGGCACCCCGATGACACTCTTCGGATATGTCGACTCCGGGGCGGAAAAGGTCGTGGGTCCGAAAATTCCCGGACTGCTGAGTTTTCTGTGCTGGGGATCGGTGACAAAGCCGGTGGTCGGGCTTCGCGAGCTGCCCTCCGATGCGTTTCTGAAGCTCCGGCATCCGGGCGCTGCTGCCTCCGAGCTCCCAAGTATCCGAAAATCGTATTGGCCGAATGTGGCGGCGGTTTTCCAGTTCTACCACGTGATGATCATCGTCGGGGTGGCGATGCTGGCTCTGTCGCTGGCGGCCTGTTTTTTCTGGTGGCGCGGCTGGCTGTTCGACCTGTCGCGGCCGATGACACGCTGGCTGCTCGTGGCCTTGGTGTTTTCCGTCCTCGGGCCGCAGATCGCCAACCAAGCGGGATGGTTCACTGCGGAAATGGGGCGCCAGCCATGGATCGTGTATGACATGCTGAAAATCTCCGAATCGCTGTCCCGGGTGGTGACCGCGAATCAGATCGTGGCATCCCTCATCCTGTTCGGTCTTGTCTACGCGCTCCTCTTCGTCATGTTCATTTTTCTTCTCACCCGGAAGATCCATCACGGGCCGGAAGACGAAGACGAGAGCGAGGAGATGCCGGAGAGCTGGAAAGCCTTGGTCAGAACAACACCACGCGCATGAACATCCCCGATCTCAACACTATCTGGTTCGTCCTCGTCGGAGTCCTCTTCACCGGATATGCCATGCTCGACGGATTTGACTTGGGGGTGGGTGTGCTCCATCTGTTTGTCCGGGATGACGAGCAGCGGCGCTTGCTCTTGAACTCGATCGGGCCGGTATGGGACGGCAACGAGGTCTGGCTGGTCACCGGCGGAGGGGCTTTGTTCGCCGCGTTTCCAGGGGCCTATGCCACGGTTTTTTCAGGCTTCTACCTCCCCTTCATGCTGCTGCTTTGTTCGCTGATATTCCGCGCGGTCGCCATCGAGTTCCGCAGCAAAGAGAAATGGGGATGGTGGAGGGGATTCTGGGATGTGGCATTCAGTGTTGGCAGTTTTGTCGCAGCCCTCCTGATCGGTGTGGCGATGGGCAATATCGTGCGGGGCATCCCGCTGGATGCGGACCACGAGTTTGCCGGGTCTTTCTTTGGCCTTCTGAATCCTTATGCGCTGCTGATGGGGGTGACGACTGTCCTCCTGTTCGCGATGCACGGGGCGATTTATCTGGCCATGAAAACCGGCGGCGACCTGAATCGGATCGTCAGCGGCTGGATCCCACGGCTCATCGGATTGTTCCTCGCCTCCTACTTTCTCTTCAACCTTTACACGCTGATCGCCGTGCCGTGGGTTTTGGACACCGTGCGCGCCCGGCCGTATGTGTTGGCCGTGGTGGTTGTGAATGTGCTGATCGTTCTGAACATCCCGCGCGAGATCCACAAGGGGCGGGAGTTTAACGCGTTCCTTTCTTCATGCGCGGCGATGGGGCTCATGATGGCAACCTTCGGGCTCACCTATTTCCCCAACATGGTCCTCTCCAGCCCGGACCCCGCGAACAGCCTCACCATTTATAACGCGGTGTCCACCCAGAAGACGCTGGGGATCATGCTCATCATCGCCCTCATCGGCGTGCCGCTCGTTCTGGCCTATACCGCCAGCATCTACTGGGTCTTCCGGGGCAAGACCAGCCTCACCAAACACAGCTACTGACGCCTTGATCGCCGCAAGGGACGCCAAACCGGAGATATGATGAAAAGCATATGTCTGCTTGCCGTGTTTCGGGCAATCAGTCTGCGGCTCTTTCTCGCTCTGGTTGTTTGCACCGCTTTTGGAAGCCGGGTGGCGCAGGGCTACGCGATGGCCATCGACATGCACCCCGGAGGATGGAACACCAGCGACTATCAGGGCGCATGGGGTTGGTTCTTTAGTTTCAAGGAGCCGAACGGCGGATTCCATTTGATGATGACGCACGAGAAGCCCGACGGGACGTCCGCAAGAGATGTCCGATGGGTATCGGGATCTGGAGACGAGCCGGCGATCCTCTGCCACCGCGGCATTTCACTGCCACCATTTCTTGATGGCTCCACCACCTTAGTCTGGCATGACGGGCAGATTCCTGTGTGCCGGTGGGTCAGTCCCAGGGATGGCGAGATTTTCATCAACTATTCCCTGGCTGCAACCGGAGACCTCCCCAAAGGTGTGCCCGTGCGGCTGACCGTCTCCGGGAAGGATGTAGAAATGTCCGACAGCAGCGCCCCTTCGAAACGACCGGAGGGGCTCGCCTTCCATCGCGAGGTATTGAGGATGTTGTATTGGTTTGGTGCCAAAGTTCACAAGGGGAGCGTGCTCGATTTCAGTTTGGATTTACCCGCGCGCGATCCGCTTGCCGCGGACGTCGTGCCCCTCACCATTCCGCCAAGCCACGGCGCGGTTACCGTGCGCATCGGTTTGCAGCCGGTGGAGTTCAACGCCTTTGCTGGTTTGTATCGCCCAATCGACGAAGAAAGAAGACGGCTGGAAATCCTGGAAAACATAAGGATGGAAGCGGCTGCACAAGAAGGTGGGGCCACGCAGCCTGAGCCGCAGGGGACAGAGGAACAACTGGCGCGGGAAGCGCAGGCGGACGCCGAGCCGCTCCGGCTCCTTGCCCACAAAACCTCCCGGCTCCTTGCCGGGTTTCCGGTGGATTTTTCCATGCAACAGGGGGCTGGCGATTGGTTTTATGGCAGCGACGATGGCAGCGGCTTCCAGCCGATGAAACCGGAAGGCGCAAAATGGGTTGGAGCGGAAGGCATCACGATCGCTGCCGACAAACTTACCGCCGTCGGCAGCATCCTGCCCGTCATCCGCTGGAGATGCCCGGTGAGCGGGCGGATGGATATGCGCTGCGTTTTCAGCAACGAAAGCATTTCATATGGTTCCATTAAGATTCATCGGACAAAAGAGAGGGCAGCCGATCTGCCTCCCGACGCGGTCGGGTTTGGAGAGATAGGCGGCTCAGGCCGCGTGCAAGCCGGGGTCAACGATACAGGCAAGGGCGATCTCTGCGAATTCCGGTTTGCGCTTCCCAAACTCAAACCCACGCCCGAAAACAACGCGTCCAGCGATGCATCCGGTCATGTGCCCGGCAAGGAAAAGGCTCAGGAAAAGCAAGGGTTCTCTGAAACATTCGAGACAGGCGCGTGCATCCAGATCATTCAGCAGCTTGAGCAGACCCCACCGCTTCCGCCCCGGGGGCCTATCATGGCTTTGTGAAATCAGGACACCGCCGACTTGTCCCCAGTTTTTATTTAGAATAATTCTTGATCAAGAGAGTTTGAGCGGTAAGTTGCGCCATCATGACGAAGCAACCGCCGGCCATTCCCGGGTATGAGGAGAGGATCAGCCACAGCGGGCACCGCCTGACCCCGCAGCGGCGGGAGGTTTATGATGTGCTGCTGGCGGAACGGGATCACCCGACGGCGACCGAGGTTTTTTTGCGGGCGAAAAAGCGGATTTCCGGAATTTCGCTGGCCACGGTTTACAACTGTTTGGAGACGCTGGTCGATTGCGGTCTGGCCAAGCAGGTCAACGTGGACCGCGATGCCACGCGGTATTGCCCGAACCTCAAGGAACACGGGCATTTCGTCTGCGAGCGTTGCGGAATAGTTCATGACGTCCCGGTCTCGAAAGGTTTACGTTCCGGCCATCCTTGGCAGCTTCCTAAGAATTTTTCCGTGACCCAGACCGAGGTCACCGTCCGCGGCCTCTGCCCCGATTGCAACACCTGAGAAACTCATTTCCATGTCACTCCACATACAAAACCTGCACGCCAACATCGGGGACCGCGAAATTCTGCGCGGCCTCGACCTCGAAGTCCCGAAAGGGGAAGTTCACGCCATCATGGGCAAAAACGGATCGGGCAAGAGCACGCTCGCCAAGGTCATGGCCGGGCACCCGGATTACGAGGTGACCGCTGGCTCGGTGACCCTCGACGGCGCGTCGCTGTTCGAGATGGCGGAGCCGGACGAACGGGCGCGCGCCGGGCTCTTCGTCGCCTTCCAATACCCGATGGAGGTGCCGGGCGTGACGATTGCCAACTTCATCCGGGCCGCCCGCCAGGCGCGGCTGACGGGAGACGAGGATCTGGATGCCGTCGAATACTACGAGGAACTCTACGCCAAGATGGATTCGCTGAAGATCCCGAGGACGTTCACTTCCCGTGCGGTCAACGACGGGTTCTCCGGCGGCGAAAAAAAGCGCTGCGAGATTTTGCAGCTCGCCATGCTGGCCCCGAAATACGCGGTCCTCGACGAGACCGACAGCGGGCTCGACATCGACGCGCTGAAAATTGTGTCAGACGGGGTCAACGCGCTGCGTTCGCCCGACCGGGGGTTCCTGGTGATCACCCACTACCAGCGGCTTTTGGATTACATCGTGCCCGATGTCGTCCACGTGATGGTTGATGGTCGGATCGTTCTCAGCGGCGACAAGGATCTGGCGCTGAAGCTTGAGGCCGAGGGCTACGACTGGGTCGAGAAAGAGGTTCTCGCCAACGCCTGAAATTGCCATGAGCACCGAAACCAAACCCGACGTGAACATCGACCGCTCGGTCGGCGACTTCAGCTACGACGTCAACTACGAGTTCGACGCCGGGCTCGGGCTGACCGAGCGGACGATCGATTTCATCAGCGATGTCAAAAAGGACCCGGACTGGATCCGCGAGTTCCGCAAGGACGCGCTGCGCAAGTTCGAGAGCATGCCGATGCCGACCCACTGGGCGAGCCACGACCTGGACAACATCATCTTTGAAAACATCCGCTACTACCTGTCCCAAGGGACCGCGCCGAAGCGTTCGTGGGACGAGGTGCCGGAAAACGTCAAGCGCACGTTCGAGCGCCTCGGAATCCCCGAGCAGGAGAGGAAATTTCTCGCCGGTGTCGAGGCCCAGTTCGACAGCGAGGCCGCGTATTCAAACATCAAGGCCGCGGTCGGCGAGCAGGGGGTGATCTTTGTCGGATCGACCGACGGCCTCCAGAAGCACCCGGAGATTTTCCGCAAGTGGTTCGGCAAAGTGATCCCGACCGGGGACAACAAGTTCAGCGCTCTGAACAGCGCGGTCTTCTCCGGCGGCTCGTTCATTTACATCCCGCCGGGCGTGAAGGTGAAGCACCCGCTCCAGGCCTACTTCCGCATCAACGCGGAAAACTTTGGCCAGTTCGAGCGCACGCTGATCATCGCGGACGAAGGCAGCGAGGTCATGTATATGGAAGGCTGCACGGCACCGAAATTCGAGACCTCCACGCTGCACAGCGCGGTGGTCGAACTCGTCGCGCTCAAGGGTGCCAAGATCCAGTATATCACCGTGCAGAACTGGTCGGCGAATGTCTTCAACCTCGTCACCAAGCGCGGCCTCGCCCACGAGGACGCGGAGATCAAGTGGATCGACTGCAACATCGGGTCGCGCCTCACGATGAAATATCCGGGCGTGATTATGAAAGGCCGCCGGGCCCGCGGCGAGGTCATCTCGATCGCGCTCGCCGGCGACGGGCAGCACCAGGACACCGGAGCGAAGATGGTCCACGCCGCCGACGACACCACGAGCAACATCGTCTCGAAAAGTATCAGCCTCGGCAAAGGCCGCTCGACCTACCGCGGCCTCGTGCAGATCGGCCGGCACCTCAAGGGCTGCAAAAACAACACCGAGTGCGACGCCCTGCTCATCAACACCGAGAGCCGCACGGACACCTACCCGGCGATCACCGTCCGCGGCAAAGAGAACGCGAGCCAGCACGAGGCGTCGGTCAGCAAGATCAACGCCGAACAGATTTTCTACATGCAGCAGCGGGGGATCCCGAAGGCCGCCGCGATGAGCCTCGCGGTCAACGGGTTCGTCAACGATCTCGTGCAGCAGTTCCCGCTCGAATACTCGGTGGAGCTGAAGCGCCTGATCGATATGGAAATGGAAGGTTCGGTCGGTTGACCCCGGCCAAAGAAATCTGCGATCATGATACTTATGGAAAATGAATTGGAGGCCCCGGTCTGGCCGGCATGGTTCGACCAGGGAGCGGCCCTCGCGGAATACGAATCCACCCCTCCGCCGACGCGCAAGGACGAGTTCTGGAGGTTCGCGAACATCTCGGCGCTCGATCTTTCGGGGTTTGTTCCGGCCCCTGCGGTCGCGAACGAGGGTCGACTCATCGTGGCTTCGCGCGGCCTGGAGAAATCCGCCGCGAAGATGGTCTTCGCGAACAACGCGCTCGTCCACGAGGACGCGTCCCGGCTTCCCGAAGGCGTGATCTTTAGCCCGCTGGAAGTCGCGGCCCGCGAGCACGGGGATCTCTTCAAAAAATATTTCATGGCCCAGCCGGTCGAGCTGGGGTCGCACAAATACGCGGCCTTGCACAAAGGCCGGGTCTCGGGCGGGGCGTTCCTTTATGTCCCGCCGGCCACCGAAGTTTCGCTTCCCGTCGAGATCTTCCACTGGGTCGAGGGCGCGGGCGCGTCGGTTTTCCCGCACACCCTGATCGTCTGCGGCGAGAACAGCAAGGTGACGGTCGTGGACCGTTTCCAAAGCGCCGACGGCCTCCGGGCGTTCGCCTGCGGGGTCAACGACCTGCACCTCGCGCGCGGAGCCAAGCTCACCTACATCGCAGTGCAGGACTGGTCGCGGGATTCCCTCGCGTTCCACCTGAACTCCACGATCGTGGACAGGGATGCTGTCTGCACCTCGCTGACGGCGAATTTCGGGGGTGGCATCGTCCGCGGGGAAAGCCTCAGCCGGCTCGTCGGCGAGGGCGCGCGCAGCGAGATGTATTCGATCAATCCGGTCGAGGGCGAACGCGAGATCGACCAGCGGACGCTGCAGGATCACGTGGCGCCGCACGCCACGAGCGACCTCCTCTATCTCAACGCCCTCGACGACAAAGCCCGCACGATCTTCGCCGGCCTCATCAAAGTGCAGCCTGGTGCAAACGGGACCGATGCCTACCAGAAAGTCCGCAACCTCATCCTCAGCGACGAGGCGGACCCGAACTCGATGCCAGGGCTGGAAATCCTCAACGACGACGTCCGCTGCACGCACGGAGCCACCAACGGCCCGGTCAGTGTGGAAGAGCTTTTCTACATGCAGGCGAGAGGCATCCCCCGCGACGACGCCAGCCGGCTCATCGTCAATGGATTCTTCAATTCCCTCCTCGAAAAGCTCCCGGACCCGGAACTCCGCGAATACCTCATGGACCTCCTCGCCAAACGCCTGGCGCTGTCCTGAGCTTTTCCGGGGAGCATACGTGCCCTCGCGTGTGGTGTCCGGCGACCTCGCCGGACAATGAAAAAACTAACCCGATTCAAATCGGGATAACTTCCAACGCCTTGGAGCCACCGGCTACGGCCGCAGCAGGAATGCGCTGGTCGAAAGTGGCCAGCCTGGCGGCGTTGGCCGCAGCCAACGCGAGCAAATACAAATCCGAGACCCGGGACGGAGTCAAAAGCTCCGGGCGCAAAAGGACTTTGTCATCGACAAGGGTGGCCTCCTGGTCGCACCGGTCGGCATTCACTTGGCGGATGAATTTCTGCACCGCTTCGCGCACGCGACCGCTCGTTCCGAGACAATTCGGATATTTCGGCTGACTGGCCACCCGGATCACCCCGTTCTCGACATGGGAACATGTCAGTAGCCGCTTCTGAGGTCCCTGCCCATACCAGTCGTGCGCCGCCTCATGATGCACGTGCATCGGATCGAGCAGAGCCAGCAGGGCATTCACATCGAGGAGAAACCGGCTCATGGGGTTTCATCGAGCAATTCCGCCACGATCTCGGGGGTGACCTGCCGCGCTCCCCGCGCCACCGGAAACAAAGGAATCCCGTTCCGCTTCGCCGGCGCCTTCGCCGCCGGCCGCACCGCACGCCGGATCAGTTCAGAAACCGCCTCGCCCAGCGACTGCCCCTTCTGGGAAGCCAGCGCCCTCGCCGTCGCGATCACGTCGTCATCCAGGTTCAATGTCGTCCTCATGACGAAGAGCATCACGCATCACACATCATCCGTCAAGCCATGTCACAGCCAAATGCCCGCTCCCACTCAGAGGGATTTCCCAGCGGTTTGCACTTTTATGAATCCTGACCCCATTTCGATTTCCGAAATGGATGTTGATGCACCGCTTTCCGGTTGACCCCCTCATCCCGGAAGCAGACGATCCAGCCAGCATGAACCCCCGGAATCAGGCTGGGCTGACCTTGACGGAGTTTATTGTGATCATCGGGATCATATTGATCTTAGCTTTTCTCCCGAGGCTCAACGTCGACCACTCCTTCAAAGCGCGAATGACCACGATGCAGTCAGTGAGCCACATGAAGCAACTGCGTCTGGTGGCTCAACAAATGGCCATCGACGGGTTCAGGGCTGGTGATACGAATCTTGGATGGCCGGGAGATCTGGGCGGGAGTTTTACAAATTGGACGGGGCAGATTCTCAAGGGGGGCTATCTGACGACAAATGATCTCTGCAAATTGCTTTCTGCCCCCGGATTCATAGTGCCTCCGGGAAAAATTCCGCCGATGAGCGAAACCGCCGTGCGCGTTTATGCCGTTACGAAGGACTCCCAGGTCGATGCAGTACTTTTCACATCCGGGAATTTTACCAACACCCCGACAGGGGGCGAAGCTTTGAACCCATCCGCCAAACCTTATGGCAACGAAGGCTTCGTGGTTTTCAGAAAAGGTGGATACGGTGTCTTTGACCTCTCTGGTTCCGCTTATCCCCCCAAATATGTCGGAAAAACAAACATCATCGGTTCCTTCGTCCCGATGTGCCGGTGATCGCAAAGGAGCGCGTCGACATCAAATCTCTTTTTGATGAGTTGGAGGGATTTCACCGCCTTCGGGAGGCATCGCATCGGGTGATTTTTGAATATTCAATTGTCAAAGGCGTGCGGACTGTCACCTGCGTATTCGCTGGACCCCGCAGATGGATCTACGAGATCTTTCAAAGCCGCTTACAAGAATGACAAACTCCATTTTCTCACTTCTTTGTCTTCCCCTTTACGGCAGGTTGCTGCCGGTATGAGATGACGACACCGGCGTCTCCCACGGCCTCGCGCTCGCCGATGTTCAGGCGGGACGCCGACACGCCCTTGGCGACCAGCAGGTCTCTGGCTTTTTCCGCTCGGGTCTTGGCAAGCAGGTCGAGGCGGCTGTCGAGGTTTCCGGCCGCGGCGAGATAGCGGTCGAAGAGCGCCTGATCTTTCGCCGGAAGCGGGGCCGCTTGTCCCTTTCCCCTTTTTGCGAGGATCTGGCTGATCCTGTAGCGCGCCAGAAAGCCGTCACCATCGACCTTGGGCAAGCCTTGCTTGTCCTTGATGCGATCGATGAGCGCCTGTTCGGCAACCAGCGGCTGATCTTGCTGACTCGTGCGCCCGCGCAGCACCAGTCCCATTGTCGGGCGCTCTGCGAGCAGCTTGGCCAGCCCGGTCATGCGCGCCGGGGCGTCGGGGGCGAGATCGGTGCTGCCGTCGGGGCTCTTGACGGGCGCAATCGACAAGGCTCCTGCGTTCTGCCCCGATGGTTTTCCGAATGTCGCCCCGAGCAGTTTCAGGGGGGTGCTCACCGCGCCAAGGAGTGCGGCCTTCAAGGCGGATGCGACGACCGTGTGCGTGGCCACTGTCGTTCCTTTCTCGTCGATTCGCACCGGGATCGTGAGCCGGATGTCGCCGGCGGGATCGCTGATCAGGGCAATCGCCAGGTCGATCGGCATTCCGAACTCGCGGGTGAAGTCGGCGGGATTCCGCAGGGAAAGCGCCAGTTGGCGGAGCACCAGATCGTTGTCGGCCTGCATCATCGCCCCCTGGGTCTTCAGCTTCATTTTCAGCGAAATCTGCCCGCCATCCAGAGAGGCCCCGGCAGCGGCCGCATAGGGGTTGAATGTCGGGAGATCGAGCTGTTCCAACGAGATGGTGAAGTCTCCGGTATTTCCCGGTTTGAGGCTGCCCTCGAGCGTGAACAGGGATGCGAGCGGCAGCGTCGCGCGGAGGCTGATCGCTTCCGCCGACGGGTCCGGAAAATGGATGGCGCTGGCGGTGACAGCCAAGTCGCGCACGGTCGAGGTGACGGCGGGACTAACCGTCGTGTCATGGACTTCGATGTTCCCCCCGGAAATCTCCAGCAGGGCGACTGATGCCTCGACGGGGGAATACTCCGAGCTTCCGGCTTTCGACGGCGGAGGAGCAGCCCCCTGGCTGCCGGCAGAGGAGCTGGAAATTCCCAGCAGAGCATTCAGCGCCGGCGACGGATAAGTGTAACGGATCTCCGGATCGATGAGACGGACCAGGTCGAAGTGGACCCGTGTGGTCGGCATGGATTTTGCGGGATCCGGCACCGGAACGAAGACATCGCTCATCACGCATTCGAGTCGTTTCCAGCCGAGGGAAAATTCCTTTTTGGCGGGATCGGCAACCGCCAGGGCCTCGATCGCGCTGCGCCCGGAAAACCGGATCGCCGGCGGCCCGTGGACGCCGGTGATATCCGTGTCGATTTTCAGGTGCCCGCTGGAATCCGCTGCGTGCAGCCATGCCGCGAGTTCGGGCAGGGAAGCCAAAAGCAGCGGAGGGAATGGCAGGGCACTCCATGTCAGTTCGCCGGTGCAAGCGGGCGGGAAAATCCCCACCTCTCCGGCCATGGCGATTTTTCCGTCCGCGATCTGCAAGGCCAGGTCGATCGGAAATCGTTTGCCCGGCTCGGCCGTAATGTTGGACGCCTTCAACGTCAGCAGCACGTCCAGGGGACCCTGTTCGCTCACCCAAGTGAAACGGGCGCGCTCGATCTCGACTTTATTAATCCGGTATCCGGCGGCTGGCGTGGCATCGGCACCCGTGCCGGCTGCCACGGTTCCTGGAGTGCCTGCAGACGAAGCGGGAAGGGCTGCGGTTTTTTTGGAATCCGCGAGCACGAGATCACGTTGGACGCGCAGCACCGGCCCGTGAATTCCGACCGCTCCGAGCGAGAGATCCGGGCCCTTGGCCGTCACGTTGTCGAGCTCGAAACCTTCCAGCGAGAACTCCAGCAGGTTCCGCCCGCTCGAATGATCGGTGATGAACACGTTCGGTGTTCGAAGCGCAAACTGATCGACCGCAACCGACCACGGTTTCTCCGGGGGCTTGCCGGGTGCTTCCTTGCTCTTCGCTGGAACCGCAATCGGTCTGGCATGCCTCAGCGGGTCGATCGCTCCATCCTCTTCGCGCAGCAACCGCAAGGAAGGTGCATCGATCGTCACCTCGGTGAGCCGCACGGTCTTCTTGAGAAGATCACGCCATGACAAGGAAATGGAAATCCGGTTGATCTGCAGGAGCGTCGCAGAAGGATCGATGACTGGCGGATCCCACGCAGCGCGCATCGGAGTCGCCTTGTCCGGAGCGTTTCCAAGACGGACTCCTTCGAGCAGGAAGTTGCCCTTGAAGAGCGAAAAATCGACGTTGTCGATGCGGGCGGGCAGCCCCAGATAGTAGCGCGAGGCAAACGCGGCTCCCCGCTCGACCAGCAGCGGAAGCGCTGCCCGGACACCGATACCCAGCAACACGCAGAACGCCAGCAGAACGAACACCCGCCGTCTTGTCAGTGAGAAAATCCGCTTCCGCCACGACGCGGATCGAGACGGGGCAGTGGAATCGGAAGCGGTGGATTTCACAGGCTCATGATTGGCAAGTTCGAGCACCGAGGGCAATCACAAGCGGCATCGGAAATCGCGCGGCCGGATGCTTTCGATATTCCTGCTTCCCTCCATGTCAAGAAACCGGTCACATGGATGCCCCATGAGCACCCTCTTTGATTCCCTGACCATCCGCGGCATCACATTCCGCAACCGCATCGGCATTTCCCCGATGTGCCAGTATAGTTCGCAGGACGGATATGCGAACGACTGGCATCTCGTCCATCTGGGGGCCCGTGCGATCGGCGGAGCCGGGCTGATCATCGCGGAGGCGACCGCTGTCGAGCCGCGCGGGCGCATCACGCCGCATTGTGCCGGGCTTTGGGATGACGCGCAGATCGGACCGCTGTTGAGGGTCACTCAATTCATCAAAGAACACGGCGCGGTCGCCGGCATCCAGCTTGCCCATGCGGGGCGCAAGGCGAGCGCCTCACGCCCGTGGGAGGGGGACCGGTTGATCGGCGAAAAGGATGGCGGATGGGAGCCCTGGGGGCCGAGCGCCATTGCCTTCGGAGATAATCTGCCGCGCGCGCCGCACGAGATGACCGTCCCGGAAATCCACGGTGTGACCGGCCGCTTTGTGGAAGCCACCCGGCGTGCCGCGGCCGCGGGTTTCGAGTTCGTCGAGCTTCATGCCGCGCATGGCTACCTGGCCCACAGCTTCCTCTCCCCGCTCTCGAACCGCCGCAGCGACGAATACGGCGGGAGATTCGAGAACCGCGCCCGCTTCACGATTGAGACCTTCCGCGCGATGCGGGCGGTCTGGCCGGAGCATCTTCCCATGGCGGTGCGGATTTCCTGCACGGACTGGGCCGAGGGCGGATGGACGATCGAGGATTCTGTCGAGCTCGCCAAGCGCCTCAAAAGCGAGGGCGCGGATTTTATCGACTGCAGTTCGGGGGCGCTCGTCCCCGATGCGAAAATCCCGTTTGCCCCAGGCTTCCAGGTTCCGTTCGCCGAGCGGATCCGCAAGGAAGCGGGCATCGCCACGATGGCCGTCGGCGGCATCACGACCCCGCGGCAGGCGGAGGAAATTATTGCGGAAGGCCGCGCGGACGTCGTGCTGATCGCAAGGGAGTCGCTCCGCGATCCGCACTGGCCCGCGCGCGCCGCGAAAGAACTCCTCGGTGAGCATTTCTTGAGTCGGCTCCCGGTTCAATACGTCAGGGTTTGAGGGTCCGCGCCGAGTCCTAATGTAGTCCGCCCAACGGATTGCCGGTTATGTTGTAGAGGCTGTTGTCAACCGCCTATCTGCTTGGCGGACTACACTAACTGAACTTCCTCTCCAGCTCGGAGAACGACCACTGGATCATTGTCGGATGTCCGCGAGGGCTCGCATAGGGAAGCTCGCAGCGCAGAAGCTCGCGGACGAGTTGTCTCGCTCGGTTTTCGTCGTAGGAGAAGCCGTCGATGGCAGCGAGGACCGAGACCGATTTGGCGAGCGAATCCGTCGCCAGCGCATGGTTGCCGAGCGATCCGGACGCGCGGAGCGATTCGCAGATGTCGAGCAGGGTCGCGCGGGCATCACGTCCCGCAAGAGCCGGGGGAAGCGCCTCGATTTTGAAGGTGTTTCCGCCGAAGGGTTCGAGCGCAAATCCGGTCGCCCCGAGGGCGGGCAGGTTTTCCGAGATCCACACGGAATCCCGGACCGGGAGCTCGATGATTTCCGGGATCAGCAGCCGCTGCGCAGGGACGGTTCCGGTTTCCATTTCGCGCCGCAGGTTTTCAAAGAGGATCCGTTCCGAGGCCGCGCGGATATTCAGCAGGACGAGGCCGTCGTTGCTCTGCATCAGGATCCAGCGGTTGTCGAGTCCACCGATCAGTTGGAACGCATCTTCCGCGGGCACCGGTTTTGCGAGATCCAATCCCTCTTGGGAAGGCGCCCGGAATGCCCCAGCCTGCGGCGCTGCGGTCGGTGTTGGCGTCGCAGAGCGATCTGGATCCGGGGTCGTCGCAGAGGTCGATGTAGGACGAGGGTTTTGCGGTGCTGGCTGCGGTGCCGATGGCACGACGCTGATGGCCGGTTTTCTCAAGCTCTCCAGCAATTTTTTTGCCGCAAGAAAGACCGCCTGCCGGACGAGATCCGGACGGTGAAGACGGACCTCCCGTTTCGCGGGATGAACGTTGCAGTCGAAGGCGAGGGGATCCATCGTGATGCTCAGGACTGCCAGCGGGTGGCGTCCGCGGGGCAGCGCTTCCGAATAGGCCTCCCGCAGCGGCTGGAAAATCGCCGGGCACTGCACGACCCGCCCGTTCAGGATCATGAACTGCTGCTCGCGGTCCGGTCGGCCTTCGCCGGGTTTCGACAGGAACCCCGAGATTTTGACGCCGTTCTCCTCGCCGGGTTCAAGGGGCAGCAAGCGCCGCAAAAAATCCTCCCCGAAAAGATCGCGGATCCGGACGCCGAGGTCTGGGCTGGCCGCGGCCTGCCAGACCTTCTTTCCCTCGCGCACAAGCGTCATGGCCACGCCAGGGTGCGCGAGCGCCAGCGACTGCATCTGGTGGACGATGTGAGCCGCCTCGGTCTCCTCGCCGCGAAGGAATTTTCTCCGGGCGGGCAGGTTGAAGAAGAGCGTGCGCACCTCGATCGATGTCCCCGGGGCTTCGCCGCTGTCGGAGACGGATTCAATTTTTCCACCGGCGACCTGGATCTCGGTGCCCGCGCCCGTGCCGGGTGGCCGCGTGACCAAGCGGAACCGCGAGACGCTGGCGATGCTCGGGACCGCTTCTCCCCGGAACCCCATCGTGGTGACGGCGGCGAGGTCCCCGGCCGTCCGGATTTTGCTCGTGGCATGGCGTTCCAGCGAGAGCAGGGAATCCTCGCGGTCCATCCCGCATCCGTCGTCCGTCACCCGGATCAGCTGCGTGCCGCCGCGGGCGAACTCCACCGTGATCCGCCCGGCGCCGGCATCGATGCTGTTTTCCACGAGTTCTTTGACGACCGAGGCCGGGCGTTCCACGACTTCGCCCGCCGCGACCTGGCTCGCGACCTCGTCCGGAAGCAAACGAATCTTTCCCATGCCATTTGACTTCGCATGGATTCGTTCATAAGAAAAGAACGTGATCACAGTGACCGACAATGCCGCCCGGGCGCTTCTCGACCTCGTCCGCGAAAAAGAGGCGGGTGAAGGGCTGCGCCTGGCCGTGGAAAAAGGCGGTTGCGCGGGCCTGCAATACGCGATGACGATCGGTTCCGCGCAGGCCGGCGATCTTGTTGTGTCTCACCTCGGAGCCCGCGTCTTTGTGGACGCCGCTAGCGCGGGCCAGCTCGATGGATGCACACTCGATTTTGAGGAGGGGCTGGCGGGCTCCGAG
>Ga0194054_10000275_pt1 | contig 26968 bp, 15 predicted proteins | sample SepL2210m_MetaG_FD_163628 | JGI IMG/M metagenome (GOLD analysis project Ga0194054, IMG submission 163628) | Anoxic zone freshwater microbial communities from boreal shield lake in IISD Experimental Lakes Area, Ontario, Canada - Sep2016-L227-10m | ecosystem: Environmental > Aquatic > Freshwater... | reverse complement strand
ATCTTATGCCAGTTTGCGAACCGGTCGTTGGCCAGGAGATTCAGCTCGAAGTGGAGGTGCGCGCGGTCCTTGGAAATGCCTTGGTGCGTGTTGGCGGTGCGGCCCATGATGGCGATGGGTTCACCGGCCTTCACGGCCTGGCCGATCTTGAGATCGCGGCGGATTTCATGCAGATGAGCGTAAAGGGAATAAATATCGAGGCCCTCGATTTGGTGACGCAGGACGAGGTAAATGCCGTAGTTGGACAGGGATGGGTGCGTGCTGAAATACACCACCGTGCCGTCGGCGGTGGCCAATATGGGATCGGTGGGATCGCCGTGGTTGTCGCGCTGGAGACAACGGATGTCCAGACCCTCGTGCATTTGCCGGCCGTCGCTTCGCACGCAGCCGAAAGTGCCGCTCATCCAGGGTTTGCCGATTGTGCCGACAAAGAATTTCGCTTCGCCATCTTTTTCAAACAGCGCGTGATTGGCGGTCGGCAGTTGAAAGGGCTGTGCCAGGCTCGACAAGGCGAGCACACAGGCCGGAAACAGCCCGAGCCAGGCGGGGCGGCGAATCGAGGTTGCTATTACCATGCGTTCTTTTTCTTAACCTCGCGGGCCACGTTGTTCAAGCCCAGAACGATTTCGTCCGCCTCGGCTCGGGTGGCATCCGGGGTGAAAACGAGCACCCCATTGCTGATGCGACGCGAAATCACGGGCGCGGCAAGCCAGCGAGCTTCTTTCAGGTGTTCGCCGAATTGGCAGTGGATGGCGAATCGTTTGCCTCGGTTGGCGATGGACCGTTCCTCGATCAACCAGCTTCCGTGTCGATCGAACTGCACTTGAATGGCAAAGCCACCCATGACATCCAACACCTTGGCATCCGAAACCTCCAACTCGGTGACGAAAGGCGTCTTTTCGATGTTTACCATGACCGGTTTTTGGCGGTAAATCGGGGCCGGTTCATTGAGAGTGCTGCCGTCCGGGTGGACTTCCAGGTGAACCCGGAAGACGGTGAGCTGTTTTCGGCGCTTGCTCTCCGGGCTTCGGCAACCCGCGACGAGGGTTGCCGCCAACGCCAACGACAAATAGAGATTGAATCGATCCCAACGAATCATCATAGTGTGTTAAACAATCGCAATGCGTTGGTGAAGTAAAGATCGTTATTTATGAGCAAGCAATACAACAAAGCAGAGAATCGGAAACGGCGGCAAGCCTATCTGAAGCGGAAGAAACGAACCAGCAATGACAAAAGCAAGGTCAAAGCTGCGCCGGCCGCTGCTGCAGCCTTCTGACGGTTTCGCTGTTCTCTGGTCGAGACCACCCCCCACGGGTGGTCTCTTCTTGTACGCTAACCGCTTCCTTTGGGGAGCAGCGTGGGGCAGGTGTCTTGCTCTTGCTCTGGCCCTGCACGGAGTCGGAGACTCCGCGGACCGGCAGGTCGGAGACCTGCCCCACGCCCCGTCAAAGAATTGCTGACTTGGGCAGCTTTGGCTTTACCTGCCGGGCTCTTTCTTATATTGTCCAGTGGAGGATATTGAACGTCCTTGCCTTGGATCTCTGCCAGAGTAGTGGCGGCGCGCCGAAGCTGTGCGCCTGATGATTTATTGCAACTGATATGACAAAGCCGACGCCGAACTTCATGACCTGTCCAACCCTTGCGCTTGCCCCCAGCGGGGGTGCATTCCGAACGCGGCCACGCGCCAGGGGGTTTCCGGCGTTTGCGAACTCCGCCAGGGGGACGATAATACCGCGAGCTGCCGCCGGCCTTATTGCCATTGCCCTCCTGCTGCCTGGGATTTCTTCGGGCCAGGAGACGCAGACGAATTCGCCCTCGCAGCTTTTTGCCAAGGCGCTGAATCGGCTGGTGGCGATTATCGATCCACCGGCGAGCGAAGCGCCTCACACCTTCACGACCACCGTCAAGGTCATCAAGGCCGGCGGCTTGCCGAAAGAGGTCGAGGGACGGGAATTGGAGCTGGCCTTCCAGGGGCCGGACCATTTGCGGCTGGCGACAACGTGGGACCGGCAAAGCTATATCGCCGGCCGGGACGGCCAGGAATTATGGGTTTATGCGCCAGGAAAGAACTTCGGGTTGATTGGCTCGCCCGATAAGGCCCCATTTTCGACCGCGCCGGATGTTAAGGATCCCAAGTCGTTGGGGCCGCTAAAGCTGCCGATTCCAGCCGACCAACTTGGGCTGCTGTCGCTTTTGACCGACGTGAAAGCGCTTCCCGACGAGAGCGTTGCGGCCGTTCCTTGCCGGGTTCTGAAGGTGACACCGAAGCCGGAGGCCGTTGACGCCTTCAAGGTGCCGCAGGGGACGCTTCAGCTCTGGATACGCGAGAGCGACTCGATGCCGCTGCGTCTGGCCTATCGCGAAGGCAAAAGAACCGACGTGCAGATCGAATTGGTCAATCCGCAATTCGCCGAGGCGTGGCCGGCGGCCAAGTGGAAACTGAAGCCGGCGGCCGGCGACAAGATCGAGACGGTGGCGCTTTCGCATCTGACGCGTTTTGCGACCGTGGCGATGAGCGCCCTGGGCGACAAGGTTCCGACGCTCGGGCCGGCCACGGGCGAGCGGCACATCATCGCCCGCGAAGGCAACGGCCGACTGGAGATGGTGGATGGCACGCGGGTTTTGGTGCTGAAAGGCACGCCGGAGGAGATGGGCCGGCAGCACGGCACGCTGATGAAGAAAGACGTTCACCAACTGGTGGACCGAATCCTGTTCGGCGTTGGCGTGGGCGGCTCGTTCGAGAAAGGCGAGTGGGTGTTCGGCGAAATCGAGGCCGCGCAAAAGCGGCTCAATCCATTCATGGACGAGCGCTACCTGCGGGAGATGGATTCGCTGGCCGCCGCGTCCGGACTGCCGCGCGAGGAAGTGCGGTTGGCGAACTTCTTCCCCGAGATATTTCACTGCAGCGGCTTCGCGGTCTTCGGCAAGGCGACCACGGACGGCAAGTTGTATCATGGGCGCATTCTTGACTACATGCGCGGGATGGGGCTGGAACAGGCCGCGGTGGTGATGGTGTTCCAGCCGGACCGGGGCAATGCCTGGGTGAACGTCGGTTACGCGGGATTCATCGGCTCAGTGACTGCCATGAATGAGAAGCACGTGGCGATGGGCGAGATGGGCGGAAAAGGGCAGGGCGATTGGGATGGGAAACCGATGGCCGAGTTGGTTCGCGAAGTCATGGAGAAGGCCAACACGCTGGACGAGGCGGTCGAGATTATGCGCAAGGGGCCGCGCACCTGCGCCTATTACTACGTCATCTCGGACGCAAAGTCCAACCGCGCGGTCGGCATCGCCGCCACCCCGGACAAGTTCGAGACCATCTGGCCTGGCCAGACTCATCCGCTCCTGCCGCACGGCATCCCGGACACCGTGTTGATGTCGGCCGGCGACCGTTACGAGGAGCTGGCCCGGCGGGTGCAGGCCCAGTACGGGAAGCTGGATGCGACCGGCGCGCGCGACCTGATGACGCGGCCTGTCTGTATGACATCCAACCTGCATTGCGCGCTCTTTGAACCGGGCTCGCTCGATTTCTGGGTTGCCAACGCCGACTCGGAAAACCCGGCGGCGCATACGCGCTACACCCATTACAACCTCGCCGAACTGCTCAAGCCGGAGAAGACGCAGTAAGCGGTTCGATTGCCGACGCGCGCGGACGCAACCCATGAACGAAGGGACCATGTGACCTCGATGCGATGGGCGCGAGCCAGCCGTGAATTGGCCATCTGACGGGAGTCAGTGGAACTATGAATTCAAACGTGCAAAAAGTGTCTGGCTACGCATGGGCCGTGGTGGCCCTGCTTTGGCCGGTCGTGGTGTTGAACTACCTTGACCGCCAGATGCTGTCCACCATGGGAATTTCCATCAAGGCGGACATCGTCGAACTGCAAAGCGCGCGGAACTTCGGCTGGCTGATGGCGATTTTCCTATGGGTATATGCGTTCTGCAGCCCGGTGGGCGGCGCAATCGCCGACCGCCTCAGCCGCAAATGGCTGATCATTGTCAGCCTTGGGGTGTGGTCGTCTGTCACGCTGTTGATGGGTCAGGCGGCGAACTTCCAGCAACTCTTCGCTTTGCGCGCCATCATGGGTGTGAGCGAGGCGATTTACATGCCGGCGGGCCTGGCGTTGATCGCCGATTATCACCGCGGGCCGACGCGGTCGCTGGCGGTGGGCGCTCACTTGAGCGGTGTTTACGTGGGGCAGGCATTTGGCGGCATCGGCGGCTGGGTGGCGCAGGAAGTTTCCTGGCGCGCGGCGTTCGTGGGCTGCGGCGCGGTCGGAGTCGCGTACGCTTTTGTGCTGATGTTTTTCCTCCGCGACACGAATCGCGGCGGCGGAGAGAAAGCCGGCTCGACTTCGATCACAGGCGGGGCGGTTGGCGTGGACTGGCGGGGCTTCGTCATTCTTATCCTATGTTTCTCCCTGCCGAGCCTGTCCGGTTGGGCGGTAAAGAACTGGCTGCCAACGCTGTTGCAGGACCGCTTCGGGATGGCGCAGGCGCCCTCCGGTCTTTGGGCCACCTTCACCCATGCCGGCGCGGCGTTCTGTGGTGTGATCTTCGGCGGCTGGCTGGCAGATCGCTGGGCCCAGCGCTCCGTTCGGGGGCGCACCTACCTCAGCACGGTGGGCCTGGCGCTGCTGGCACCCGGCATCCTGGCTATCGGTCTGGCGCCGGGATTTGGCATGGCCATTGCCGGCTCGCTGCTTTACGGCTTCGGTTTCGGCATGTTCGACGCGAACAACATGCCCATCCTCTGCCAGCTTGCTCCGGCCCGGTTCCGCGCCACGGGCTACGGCCTGTTGAACTTCTTCGGCATCGCCTCGGGTGCCCTCCTGACGCCGCTGCTCGGCTACCTCAAAGACAGCGGCGTGCCACTGTCGGTCGGTTTCGCCTACTGCGCAGTGCCCGCGCTGCTGGCGGCGGGTCTGATGTTCGTGCTGCGGCCAAAAGACCGTGATCGCGGTGTCGCGGCTTCAACTTGAGTTTATTATGTCGAGAGTCGTTTATCCAAATTTGACCCGCCGGCGGCATGCGGCATTTGCGGCCCCGCTGGTGGCTTTGTTGGCCTGCCTTGGTTGCGTCGTTTCGGGTCGCGCGCTCGACTTGCGGCATGCGGTGATTGTCTGCGCGCCGGACGCCTCGCCGCGACAGAAGCAGGCGGTAAAGATGCTGGTCGAAGAAGCTGAGAAACGCACCACCATCCGCTGGCCCCAAATGACGGCGTGGCCGACTACGAATGTTCCCGTCATCGCCGTGGGGCTGAAGACGGCCTTGCGCGAATTCACCGGGCCGCACGCGGAAAGCCTGCAATCCCAGCCGGCATCGAGCCCGGCGGAAGGGTATCGGTTGTGTGTTCGGAAGGTGGAGAACAACCCGGCGGTGGTGATTCTCGGCAACGATGAGCGTGGCGTTCTATTCGGCGTCGGCCACTTGCTGCGCGAGCTGCGCATGGAGCGCGGGAGTGTGAGCTTGCGGGACGACGTGGATGTCACCACGGCGCCCAAGTATCCGTTGCGCGGGCACCAGCTCGGGTATCGGCCCAAGTGCAACTCTTACGATGCCTGGGATTTGCCCGTCTGGGAGCAGTATTTCCGCGACCTGGCAGTGTTTGGTTGCAATGCCATTGAACTCATACCGCCCCGCTCCGATGACGATGCCGACAGCCCGCATTTCCCGCGGCCGCCGATGGAAATGATGCAAGGCATGTCGCGCGTGGCGGATGCCTATGGCCTCGACATCTGGATTTGGTATCCGGCGATGGACAAGGATTATGCCGACCCGAAGACCGTCGAGTTGGCGTTAAACGAATGGGGGGCGGTCTTTTCGAAGTTGAGCCGTATCGACACGGTTTTCGTCCCGGGGGGCGATCCGGGTCACACCCGACCGAAGGTGCTGATGGCCCTGCTGGAGAAGCAGACCCAGAACCTGCATCGTTACCATCCCAAGGCGCAGATGTGGGTTTCGCCGCAAAGTTTCGACCAGGTGTGGCTCGATGAGTTCATTGACATCCTCAAGCGCGACCAGCCGGCCTGGCTGGGCGGAGTGGTGTTTGGTCCCCAGGTGCGCGTGAATCTGCCGCAGTTGCGCGAACTGGTTCCGGCAAAATACCCGATTCGCAATTACCCGGATATCACCCACTCGCGCCAGTGCGAGTACCCGGTGGCGGGCTGGGACGTGGCGTACGCGTTGACGGAAGCGCGGGAGTGTATCAATCCACGACCGGAAGCCGAAGCGATCATCTTTCGCAAGATGCAACCCGGCACGATTGGGTTTCTGACGTACTCGGAGGGATGTAATGACGATGTCAACAAGACCGTCTGGAGCGGGCTGGGCTGGAATCCGGACGCCAAAGTGGTTGATATTCTCCGCCAGTACAGCCGCTATTTCATCGGAGAGCGATATACGGATGGTTTTGCGCAGGGATTGTTGGCGTTGGAGCGAAACTGGGTGGGGCCGCTGCTGGCGAATGAGAGTGTGGACACCACGCTGAGTCAATTCCAGGCGATGGAGAGGACAGCGTCGCCGGCCGACCTCAAGAATTGGCGGTTTCAGCAAGCGCTGTTTCGGGCGTATTACGATGCCTGCGTCCGCCACCGCCTGATTCATGAAACGGACCTCGAGATGCAGGCGATGGCACGCCTGCGTGCGGGGCGAGAAGTCGGTGCTTCCCGGGCCATCGTGGAGGCGGCGAAAATCCTGGATCGGGCCCTGGTGGAACCCGTGAATGAGGACTGGCGCCGACGCATCTTCCAGTTGGGGGAGGCGCTGTTCCAGAGCATCGGAATGCAACTGAGCGTCGAGCGATACCAGGCGATTGCGGTGGACCGCGGGGCGAGCCTGGATACGCTCGATTACCCCCTGAACAATCGCGCCTGGCTCGAAGAACGATTTGCGAAAATCCGCAAGCTCGGTTCCGAGCCGGAACGGCTCAAAGCGGTGGATGAGATTCTGCAATGGACCGACCCGGGGCCGGGCGGATTCTACGACGACCTGGGAAACATCGCGTGCCAGCCGCATTTACTGCCCGGCCTGGGGTTTAGCGAAGACCCGGGCTGCTTTAAGTCGGTGCGGGTCGATTTCGAGGAAGACCTGGTGTTTGATGAGCCGGACGAAAACCCCGGAGTGGCGCGGCGCTTGTCCTGGATGGACCATGCGGAATCGCTTTACGATGCCCCGCTGCAGATGGTTTATACCCACCTCGATCCCACGGCTCGCTACAAGATTCGCGTGATTTATGCAGGCGACAGTCCGAAACGAAAAATCCGGCTGGTGGCCAACGAAGGGATGGAAGTGCATCCGTATCTGACCAAGCCCATGCCTTTTAAGCCACTGGAATTTGCGATCGCATCGGCGGCGACACAACAGGGTAAATTGACTCTGAGTTGGTCCGCCGAGCCTGGCCTGGGCGGCAATGGCCGTTCCTGCCAGGTTTCGGAGGTGTGGCTGATCAAGGAACCGGCACCCTCCGAACACTAACTGAAACAACAATACGACTCATTATGACCAGGAACGAATTAACTGAAAACTCAGCGTGGAAAAACCCGGTAAAAGAGAAACTGCTGAAAGGCGAGACGGTGGTTGGCCCCGTCATCAGCGTCAACAGCGTTGAAGTGGCAACCCAGGCTGCGGCGCTTGGATTCGACTTTATCTGGCTGGAGATGGAGCACACGCCGCTGAGCCTGGAAATCGTGCGTAACATCGTTCTGGCAACCCGTGGGCTGCCGGCGGTGCCGATCGCCCGCCCGCCCGTCAATGAGCTGTGGATGGCCAAGCGCCTGCTGGATTCAGGAGTGCTCGGGGTCATTTTCCCCTTCACCAGCACCCCGGACCTGGCCCGGCAGGCCGTTGCCTCCTGCCGCTATCCCCCACACGGCCTGCGCGGCTCGGGGGCGGACCTTGCCACTTTCCGCTGGCCTGCTCCCGGGGGCTACTACGACTTTGCCGACGAGAATGTGCTGGTCGTGACGGTTGTGGAGAATAGCGAGGGGCTTTCGCACATCGATGAAATCGCCGCCGTTCCGGGGATCGATGTGATCTTCATCGGCACCAGCGACCTTTCCTTCTCGCTCGGGCTGCGCGGCCAGCAGGACCATCCAAAGCTCGAAGCGGCCATTGCCAAAATCGTCGCCGCCGGGAAAAAGCATGGGAAATTCCTGGGCCGGCCGGGCCTGACGCCGGAACATATCAAACGCTCGCAGCGTCAGGGTTTTCGATTCTTCATGGCCGGCACCGACACCGACTTCATGGCGGCCGGCGCGGCCCAGTTCCTCAAGCCGCTCGGGAAGAAACGCAGCCTCAAATGGGGCAGCGGGCTCTAAGGCGAATGGCGCTTAGATTTGAAGCGCTTGACATTCTCCAATAGTTGTTGAACATTGTTTTGTGGGTTACGCACTGGCCAAAGAGCAGCAGACGTTCATCACCCGCTTGGTGAAGGCGGGCAAGTTGAACAATCAAAGCGAAGCCGTGCGCGAGGGATTGCTGTATAATCATCATCAAGCTTCCTGAGTTAAATCGAGTTCTTCAAAACCTTGCTCGATAATACGTTTCACGTCCCGGCGACCATCCAGCACTCGCTCGATACTGACTCCCCGGTCCTCGGGGAAATAGTAAATTAGAAATTTGGTTTTGCTGATAACCCAAAACCGTAAAGTCTTGTGCCGAGCAGCCCAGCTTGGGTGCGGGCCGGCCTCCGGATGTTGAACCAGGAACGCTACAGCTTGTCTGGCAAGATCGAGGAATCGATCACCGGCATCCATTCCTTGCCGAGCACAAATGCAGGCGAAGATATAATCCAGATCATCGCGCGCCCGAGCGCTAATCCTGGCGCTCATTTTACGACTGCTTTGCGAGCTAATTCACGGCCTCGGACGCGAACGCCATCCCAAAACGCATCGGTCAATAGGAGGTGTTCACTAGCGATTCCCTCATCGATCAAAGCATCAAACGCGTCCGGGGCCGGCGGATCGTAGGCCTGCAGTATCAGCAGTTTTCCGCCACGGGCAATGACCGTTGGACGGCCTTTAAGAGCTTCGTCGGCTAACCTGCCCAGGGAGCTTTTGGCTTCACTCAGACTGCAAGTGTTCATGGAGTCTGAAATTGGGCTGAATTTCGATGGCTGTCAACTTGAAGAACATCACTGTTCATCATTGGACCGGAGGTCTGCCCCACACCTGAACAGGTACGAAACGCAGCCTCAAGTGGGGCAGCGGGCTTTAGAGGCTCCAGCCCTCGCGATACTTCCGGCGCACGTAAGCATTGGCCTCGTCGTCGTTAGTGACCTTGAGGTTGGGACCATCCCAGAGCAGGCGCTGGTCCGGGAAGCGAACCGCCAGGTTTCCAAGCAGGACCATTTCGGTTAGCGGACCGGAATAGTCGAAATTGGAACTGGCGGGCTTGCCGCCTTTGCAGGCACGGACCCAGTCCTTTTCATGCCCGTTGATGCCATCGGGGATACGGTCGATTGTTTGTGGCGGTGGCTGAAATGCCTTCATTCGCTTTTCGGGAATCAGGCACGGATCCTTGCCGTAACAGCCGCACATGATTGTGCCCTTGTCCCCGAGGAAAAGAACACCGCCATCCGAATCGCCCAACCGCCGGCCGCCTTCCAACTCCTCGGGCCGTATCGGCATCAGCCCGCCGTCCCACCAGGTGAGTAACACCGGCGGCATATCCCCGCGGGCCGGGAACTTGTATCGTACGATGCTGGATCGGGGGTAAGTCTCGTTCTTAGGCTCGGTCCGTTTCCAAAATCCCTCCCAGTAGGTGGAGATGCATCCTTCAACGCTCGTTGGATGGTTCAGCTTGAGCGACCAGAAGGCACAATCCAGGACATGGCAGCCGAGGTCGCCGAGGGAACCGGTCCCAAAATCCCACCACGCCCGCCAACTGTTGGGCACATAAGTCGGATGATAGGGGCGCATGGGAGCCGGGCCGATCCAAAGGTCCCAATCGAGGCCTTCCGGCACGGGCGGCGTCTCTTTTGGGCGCTCGACCTCGATGCCTTGCGGCCAAACTGGCCGATTCGTCCAGGCATGCGCCTCCTGAACCGCGCCGATGGCGCCGCTCTGGATCCACTCGCAGATCAACCGGGTGCCGTCACCGGAGTGGCCCTGGTTGCCCATCTGCGTGACCACCTTGTGTTCCCGGGCCGCTTCGGTGAGCTTGCGCGCCTCATAAACCGAGTGGGTCATCGGCTTCTGGACATAGACATGCTTGCCCGCTTGTATCGCCGCCATGGCAATGACCGCATGGGTGTGGTCGGGGGTGGCCACGATGACGGCGTCGATGTCCTTCTGCTGTTCCAACATCTGGCGGAAATTGCGATAGACTTTGGCTTTGGGGTACTCCTTGAAGACCTTGGCAGCGTAGTTCTGGTCCACGTCGCAGAGGGCGACGATATTCTCGCCGGCGCATTTCTTGATGTTGCCCTTCCCCATCCCGCCGACGCCAATAGCGGCGATGTTGAGCTTGCCGCTGGGCGGGGTTTGCCCTCGCGCACCGAATACGCCGCTTGGGACAATCGAGAAAGCCGCAAGCGAGACAGTGGAACGGCGGAGAAAGTCCCGCCGGGTGATGCTGATTTCGGGTTTACTGAGATGTTTGGTGTTCATTTGTTGTGGCGGGCGTTGCGCCCGGATTTAGCAGAGCGACGAACCGCTTCATATATGCGTGAGTTTGTACCGAGCTTCAGCTCCTGTAAAGTAGTTTGATGCAAATTGGGGTCACTGTTCATTGAGCCTGCGGGGCGTCCTGCCTGGCTTGTGTGCGAAATTCCTCCAACCGTTTCGCCCAGGCTTGATCCAGTTCCTTGACCTTCCCGGGATGGGTCGCCGCAAGATTCCTGGACTCGGACCGATCCGTGCGCAGATCGTAGAGCTCCCAGGGCGACTCATGATCGGCGGCCAGTTTCCAATCACCGACACGGATGGCGCGGTTGCCGTCGTGATACCACCAGAAGCTGTCGTGCTTGACCGAGCCATCGCGGCCGAAGGCAGGCACCAGGCTCCTGCCGGGCGGCGCGGGAACCAGTTGGCCATTGCGGGTCTCGGGCCACTTGCCGCCCGCCAATTCAAGAATCGTCGGCGCCAAATCGATCAGGTGGCCGGGGTTGCTGCGCAACTCGTCGCGTGCCGAAATTCCTAGCGGCCAATGGACGATCAGCGGGGTGGTAATCCCCCCTTCATGCACCCAGGACTTGTGAAGCCGAAACGGTGTGTTCGCAGCGCTGGACCAGCCGGGGCCGATGGACAGGAAGGTCTTGGCCGAGCCGGGCGGCGCCGAGCGGTCGTGCCGATCGCCCCGGATGATTTGCTCGGCGCTGGCCCCATTATCTGACACGAAGATGATGACGGTGTTGTCGAAGCTCCCCATTGTTTTCAGTTGAACCAGAACACGGCCGATTTCGATGTCCATTCGATGGATCATGGCCGCATGGAGAGCCATCTTAACCGGTTGAAAGCGTTTCTGCACGTCGCTTAAATCGTTCCATGCCACGGCGTGACCCACCTCGCCCGGTTCGATCTGCTCGCGCAACGTCGTTTCCGGGAGATTCCAGCTCGGTAATATCTGCGGATCAAGGCGGGAAAGCGGGCAATTGATCAGCCCCGACTTTTTCATCCGCTGATAACGTTCCTGCCGCAAAACATCCCACCCCGCCTGGTAACGATCCTGGTAAACAGCAATGTCCTCGGGCATCGCATGTAGCGGGAAATGCGGCGAAGTGAACGCCAGATAGAGAAAGAACGGTTGCTGGCGGTGCTTTGCCTGATGTTCAGTCAGCATATCAACCGCATGTTGGGCAATGGCGGTCGTCGAGTAGTAGCCACTTCCCGGTTGGACTGCGGGCAGAGGGTGATCGTCCAAGGTATGGTCTTTGGGGTTGAAGTGTCGATCGTGGTCGTTGAGCGAATACGAGTGGTCGAAGCCCCCCGCCAGCACCGGGCCGTCCACGTGCCATTTGCCGGAGTGATAAGCACGATACCCGAGCGGATGCAGCAACTCCGGCAGCAGCCTGGCCCAGGACGGACGCCGACCGGAGGCACCGCCCCCCAGGCCGGGCAGCGCGTCCCGGTGGACTTGTTGGGCGTAATAGCCGGTGAGGATGCAGGCCCGCGACGGCCAACACCTTGCTGTGTTGTAGAATTGCGTAAACCGCAAGCCGCCCTTTGCCAGTTGGTCGAGGTTGGGGGTCCGGATCTCACCGCCATAGCAGCCGGCATCCGAAAAACCCATGTCATCTGCCACGATGACCACGAAGTTCGGTTTGGCCGACGGCGAGGCGGCAGAGGGTTCGGCCCCCAATGACGCGCTGGCGATCAGGGTCAGGGTCAGCCAGACAAAAACAACCATTCGGCGGATCAAGGTGCTAATGATGATTTCAATCAACGGACTCCGACAAATAAACGCACCTGGCAAGGCCTATCAGTTCAATCGGGTCGGCGGAGGATGCGGTAATTCCGGGCAAAGAGTTCCCGGTTGGAATCTGGCTTGCCGGTGAGGTTGACTGCCTCGTCAGAGCCATCGACAATGGCCAATTGGATGACTTTGGCCTCCAGCAGGCCAGCCAGTACCAAAGGATCGGTACGGACGCCCATCTTAGTGCCCAACATGGCGGTTGCCACAATCAGTACCGGCGGATGGCCCGAGCTCAGACGCGCGGCATCCCCCGGCATGAGCATCGGCGCGCCGACCAGCGAAATGACCGCACCAGCCCCCGCCGATTTTTCCAGCGCCTCGAAAAAGTCTTTTGACTTCAACCCGATCTGGCCTGACAGCATGGGGTTTCCGAGTTCGGCCGCTTTGGCGGTGAACACGGTGACACCGTGCTTCTTCAAGGCGCTTTTGAGGGCTTCCTCGACGGTGGAAGGAGGTCCCCAGGAACCATCGGAGGTAATGAGCGCGACTTGCTTTTTTGTTCCGGCAAGACGGGCGGCTTCTTCGGCCAGCACGGAGCTGAGAGCCTGGCTGGGCTGCAGAAGCACCTCGATCTTGTCAGGCTTGCAACCAGGCAACAAGAACAGCAGCAAGACGGCCAGGCCGAAGTCAGCGATGCGGAATCGGCGAGCCGAACCTTGAAAGGAAACGGAAATCGGAACCGAACCGGCAAGGCAAGAGGCGGCGCGCAGGGGATCAATCCGGCCCATTCTGGTAGCCATAAGATGCAGGGATGTCAACGGTGTCGTAGGCGAAGGGGGCGTCGCCGTTGGGCAAGGCCGGGTTATAGTAGGTCTTGATATACTGAACGTGGCCGTCCACCATGCTGACGTTGCAGAGCGCGTCTTTGTAGGTGATATCCTTGTCTCCAGTCCGGCTATCGTGCCAGGAGTAACCCCAATGGATTGGCCATTCGGACATGAGCCAAGTGCGCGCGGGATGTTTAACGGTGGATAAAGTGAGGTCCAGGAGATTGTTTTTCGGATTGCCCCGGTTGCCACATCCGTTGAACACATAGCTGCCGTAATCGAGCACAGGGTTGTTATAATGCGGCATCGGGTACCCGTAATCCTTCCAACCGCGGTCTTTGGGACAGCGGAAGACTATATGATTGCTGGGAGAAGCCCCCGCCACGCCCGCATAAACCTTGTCCAATTCCTTGTACCACCACCAGACATCCTTCGTGCCCGAGTACCACCAGATGCCGGTGCTGGAGACGCTGTCTTTTCCCGGGGTCTTGTCACGGTTGTCTCCGCAATAAAGCACCATAGCCAGATTGAGCTGTTTGAGGTTGGACAGACACTGGGTCTGGACGGCCTTGCCTTTGGCCTTGCTCAACGCGGGCAGGAGCAGCGCCGCGAGAATGGCGATGATAGCGATGACCACCAGGAGTTCGATCAGCGTAAATGCATCCCTGCGACCCGCGAACGCACCGGATTTCGGCGAACGCAGATCACCAGCTTTGTCGGATACAAATGTCATTTTTTGAAGCTTAACGTATTGCATTGCTCGTGACATCCCCAATATAAATGGGGTTGCCGCACTCACGTTGCCATTCATCCCACCTCTCGTCAAGGCGCTTCCGATAATGGTCGAAGTCATCCCAGCGTAGCGGATTCCGTATCATATCTAATTTCGTTAGCTTGCAGCTCAAAGGCTACAATCGAGCCGCTCCGCGCCAAGGAAAAGCGGCGATGGCGCTTTGGCGTTCGGTGGAGCGGATCGCTTTCGGGGGGAATGGTTGAGGCTAGAGAGGGAGCGCTCCGCGCTGGGGGGAAAGCGCCGTCGCCGCTTCGCTCTGCCGGCGCACTCCATAGGGGCGGGTCGGCAGGGGAGGGGGCGACCCAGCCTTTGAGGCAGGGTGTCAAGGGAAGGCTAAACGAAAGCAGCCTCACGCTGAATCAATCTGGCGTTTGGGTCGTCAGTCCGTAAAGTAAGTCGCTCATGAAGAACCTTCTTTTATGTTTCATCGCTGGTTTCGGGCTCCTGGCTCGATGCGCCACCCTCGCTCCCGTCGTCGAGGTTGAAGAGGATGTTTATACCTACACCAACGCGAACAACGGCGCCGGGCCGATGTGGTGCCACGGCTCGACCTGCCTGGTGCGCTCGGGCAAACATCTGTTCGCCAGTGGATTGGAGACGGTGCTGGACGCCAAACCGCTCAACAACTGTCGCTGGATGCTCTTCGAGCGACAGGCTCATGGCTGGAAACGCGTGCGGGTGGACGCCGATGGCCGCACGCGTGAACCGGCCCCGATGGCCGCTTTTCCCGACGATCGTGTCTTCCTGTCGGTCAACCCGAGCCTCGGCAAAGGCCCCGAGCCCAACGGCGGCCCGGCCCGGCCGGACGTGCTCCAGTTCAAGGCCAGCGATTCCACCCTTCCACCCATCTCTTTGATCCCGGTCTGGCAAGAGACGCCCAAGTTCGCCGAGCATTCGTATCGCAGTTTTGCGGCTGATGGCCCGGCGAAAGAGCTGGTTCTGTTCCAGAATATCGGCTACACGCACGCCGAGTGGGCGTTCCGCGACCGCCGCGGCAAATGGAGCGCTCAAGGTCAGCTCAAATGGCCCTGGGGCGCCGAATACGACAAACCCGAACCCATTCGTGTCTGCTATCCGAACGTGGCGATTCGCGACCGCGCCGTGTATTTTTGCGGCGTCAGCGATGTCATCGAGCCGTATAAGGTGTGGCGGGAATTCAAACGCCAACTCACGGGCAAAGAGTGGGACTATGACTTCCGCCGGCTCTTCTTCACATGGACGCCCGACATCACCAGGCAGCCGTTTGCCAATTGGGTGGAGATCGCCAGCCGGGATAAGACCTGCGGCTGGATCTCGCCCGGCGACCTGTATGTGGCTCCCAAGGGCGAGGTGCATCTCTTATGGGCGGAGCGGGCGCTGGACGAGCGGTTGCGGGCGAAGTTCTTTCCCGAGGCGAAGCAGAGCGAAAGCCTGCATTACGCAGTCGTTCGTGACGGAACGGTGGTTCGGCGCCAGACGATCGAGGAGTCAACCGAGGGCAAACCGGGCGTTACCGGCTCGGGTGCGCGGTTTCAGGTCACCCCGGATCGCCGTCTCTTTGTGGCGTACTATGCTTCGGGAACCGACGCCGGCGGCAAGCATCTGTCGGAGAACCGCGTGCTGGAGATCTTGCGCGATGGCTCCTTGAGCCAGCCGGTGCGCGTGCCTTTGCAACGGCCGTTTCCGATGTATTTCACGACGACGGTGAGGGGCGGATCGCCCCCGTCACGCACGCTGGAGATGCTGGGCCAGCGAGAGGGGGCGGGCTCGACCATTAGTTACGCGCGAGTTCGACTGTATTAGCCCAGACGCGCACTAACCGCCACGCCTTCGACCTGCCGCCCTTGCAGTGGGTCAGTACGGCAAAAGCTTTTCGTTTCCAGTTTTGTGGCAAGACCACTCCGATATTAGTGGCTGCGCCGCCGTTCGCGAAGGACTGGCGATGAGCAGTGCCGTTGCGGCCAGGCCAGGAAATGCGCTCTTGTTCATTTTCCGTTAAGATTTACGGCAGTTGCACTCCAAGGCGGAAGAAGCGCTGCAAGCTGCCGGGCGCAGAGTTTGTGAGGGTCAAGATGCCCCCGTTGCCGACCACGTTGACTTGGCTGGGGTCGAGGCTCCACGCTCCAAGGCTCAAGTTGGTCCGCGCATAAAGTGTGTAAGTGCGATTGGGCGAGGAGAGGAACAAGACCGCAACGCCACAGGATTGGATGAGGCTTTCGATGCGGAAGCAGGAAAGCGCGTTCGTGGGATCTGTATCCGCGATATATTCACCATAGTTGTCCGCCCCGTCGATGTCAGGGTCGCACGTGGCGCAGGAGGCAGCATTGGTCGTCGTGCCGCTGCCGCCGAAATGCTGCGCCCGCCACCAGTCGGGGATGCCGTCGCCCAGCGTGCTCAAGGAAACAGCGATGATGAGGTCGTCCTGGGTGTTTGTGCTGAAGCCGTAGGGACCGCTGACGATCAACCGCACAGTGTTGGTGCCAGGGAATCGGTAGGTGTGCATCACCTGGGCGGCGGATGTATTGGTGCTTGCGCCGTCGCCAAAGCTCCAGAAGCGATTGGTGATTCCACCAGCCGAGGTGTCGATGAAGGTGACGGCCAGAGGCGCACCGCCGTTTGTTGGCGTAGCAGTGAATTCGGCGGCCGGGACAGTGGCGGCGCCCCGCGTGATGATCACGCTGTCGCTGGCCAGTGTGCCTGAGGCATTCGTGCCCCAGACCGTGACGAGGTTGGCTCCCACCCCTAAGAGGATGCCACTGACCTGCCACGAGCTGCTCGCGGACAGGGTGCCACCGTTCCCGGTCAGTGCGTTGCTCCAGGTCATGGTTCCGACCACATGCAAGTTATTCGTGCCGGCAATGGCACGGGTCGTCACGTCGTAGCTCACCGTGGTGTTGGTGGTGGTGATGTCCAGAACGGGCCAACCGAGGCCTGCGGCATAAATCTCGATCGGACCAGTTGGGCTGAGGTTTCTACCGACGAGTCCGGCGTAATTAGTGCCATAGCGCGAGACCCTGAACACGGCGTTCATGAACTGATCCGTGCGGGCCGGGTCCACCGGGATGCTGTCGCCCTGCGTCATGATCGTGCTGGTGACGGGGCACACGTAGTGCCAGACGGTCTGGCCGGCGCTGGTGACTTCAAAGAGGTTCCCCTTGATACCTTCGCAGATGAGCGTGTTGCCATTGGGCAAGCGCTGCGCACCGGAGATTTCCGCCGAGTAGAAGGTCGGCGGCGGGCTGCTCACATAGGTCCAGACGGGCGTGCTGGGGCCGAAGGCAGCGCCGGTGGCGATGCTGTAGTTGCCGGCGGCATCCGCCGGCGGCACGATCTCGTTGATGGTTGAATAGCCGCGCCCGATGCCGTTGTTGAAGATGAGAATATTTCCGGCCCCGGGGCAATTGGTTTCGATCCAGTGCGTGTGGTGCTGTTGGAAGAGCTGTTGGTTGGCACTCGTGCCGCGGTTGTATTGCGCCGGATTGCCCCAGCGGTAAAGGATGTCGCCTCCTTTGCTGTAGCGTCCGCCGTTGGTGCCGGCGGCCTGGGCTGTGGTCGTCTGATGGTCAATGACGAAGACCTCACTGTTACCCCGGATGCTGAGCATGACCTGGTCGAGTTGCGCGTTATGATCAATGCCATTCACATGGTTCCAGAACTGCGGAATCTTCATGCCGGTGCCGTTGACGTCAATTCGCTCCGGATGGTTCGCCACCACGCCATAGTTGTTCTTCGTCGGGTCATAGTCCTGGATCATGTGGTCCCAGAGGTGCCATTCCCAGACGACCGTGCCGCCGTTGGGCCGCGTCGGTGTTACTTCGACCAAACAATCGGGCAGCATGTAGCCTTGGCTGAAGATGCTGGGATCGAGCAGGTTCGTGTTGAACCCGGCCGCGATGACTTCGGCGAGAGTCTTCTTTTCAGCCACAAGCATGAGGACGTTGCCGTTGGGCAGAACTTTGAAGTCGTGGTGGTGGATGTAGGTCGGGCTGTAATAGTCAATCGCCCACACGAGATTGCCATTCCAATCGTATTCCTCGATGCGCCCGCCTTCGCCCCCGCCGGTCGAGGGGCCACCCTGTTTGACCATGCCCGCCCGGAACATGTGGCCGTTCGTCATCAAATAGGCGCTGCGTCCCGGCTCATAAGTGCTGGTCCACATGTGAACCACTTCGCCGGCGTTGTTAAGCAGGTAAGTGTTGGTGTGGTGCATTGGCGCCATCAAGGTGTAGCCCGGCCAGGCGCTGCTGCTGTTGAGGAACAAACCGACGGTCTGGTCGGTGGACGCACTTTGCACGTTGTAGGAATAGGCCGTGCCAGGAGCGCCGTCGGGGGCCAAAGTTGTGGCCCCCAGGTTATCCACCGCCGTCAGATAGAAACTCACCGCTGTGCCAGCGGGCAACGCCGGGATGGCTACCCCATAAGTGCCGTCACCTGCCGCGCCATCATGGTGAGCGCCATCGTCCAACATCGAGACGTTGGTGAAAGTGCTGCCGCCGCTTGTGACCACCTTCACCGATATCTGATCAAGATCCATGCGGCTTTCGGTGCTGCCGCCGCGGAACTGGAAGCGCATCTTCAAACTGGTCACCAACTCACCGCCCTGAAGGTCGTAGTGATATAAGTTCCACCCGTGGTTGGTGCTGGTGAGTTCGCTCAGGCGTGTCACGTAGCCGCTGCCGGAATCGAGTTGGAAGGTCCATCCAGCATTGTTGTACTGGTTGCTGATGGTCAGCGTCTGCATCCAGAACTCCACAAACCCCGAGTTGCCCCGCGCATCAATCGAATTGGTGGTTGCTACCATGCTGTCGGTCAGGTTGGTGGTGCCGCTCTTGAACTCCAGGCCGTTGGTGTTGCCAGCCCCATAATTTGCACCGGCCCGTTGCTCGAAGGAATTGCCGGTCACGGTCCAGGCGTAGTTGGCGCCGATTCCACTCCACGGTTTAGCGGCGATTGCTCCCATGGTTTCGAGGAAAGCGCTGTTTGTTTGCATGGCTCCACCGCCGGTGCCGGTGCTGTAGGTCAACGCGACATTGGCCACACTCACATCATCCGTAACGCGTGCCGTGACCCAGACGGTGTCGTTGGTGGTCGGTGATGCGGGCGTGATGGCGACGCTCGTGATGACGGGAGGCTGGTTCGTCATCACCGTGCCGCTGGTGACTCCCTGGACCCGCATTCGAATGGAGTAAAGGGAGCCGGCATCCGTGGTGATGAACAAGGTCTTTCGGTCGCTCCCACCGAACTCGAGGTTCGTCGGCCGTTCGGGCACGGCGATTTGCTCAACCTGATTGCCGGTGGAGTCGTAAACCAGAATCGCGTTCTCGCAGAAGTAAAGATTGCCTTCGGCGTCCAACGTCATCCCGTCGCACTTCACCCGGGCGAACAGCGTTTTGTTTGTCAGCGTGCCGTTGGCGTTGATGGTATAGCGGAAGACATTGGTCGCCCCCCAGTCGGCCAGGTAAAGCGTCAGGCCATCGGGTGTGCCGACCAGGCCGTTGGGGCGGACAAGGTCCGTGACCACGGGAACCACCGTGGTCCGATCCGGCGAAATGTAATAGACATACTCTCCGCCCTGCACGACCGTGTGCCCGAAATAGACCGGGTCGGTGAAATAGACGCCTCCGGCCGGGTCAATCCACAGATCGTTCGGCTCGTTGAATCGCAGCCCGGCATAGTTGCTGGCCACGATGGTGACGGTTCCTTGCGGGGTGATGGAAACCACACGGCCGTTGTCGCCTTCGCAGGCGAGCAGATTGCCGCTGCCATCGAAAAACAGGCCATTCGCGCCACCGGAGTTCGTGCGAAAGACGGAAAGCTGATTCAACACCGACCACTTATAGATCGTGTCCGCCGTGATGTCCGAGAAGAACACGTTGCCAGTCGCGTCAGCCGCCGGGCCTTCGGTAAAGTGCAGGCCGGAGGTAAGATTAGTGAGCGTCGCTCCCGCGGCAACCACGCTCGAGTAACCCCGCCGCATCACCCGGAACCCAATATGGAACCACGGACCGTTCGGGTCGCCCGGGCCACGGAAATATGAGGGGTTGCGGTTGGCCACCCGCGCATGACCGTATTGGTCCTGACCGTTGAACCAGTTACCCCCGCGCAGACCGCGATACTGCCTGCCGTCCGGCATAGGTGAGCCGGTGAGCGGGCCGGGCGGATTGGTGACCAGGTTGTTTCGCACGCAATCGGTGTAGTAGTCGCTGGCATACCAATCGTTGACCCACTCCCAGACGTTGCCCGACATGTCGCTGAGGCCAAAGCCGTTGGTGTTGTTGCGCGTCTGGTAGGTCACATTCGTGCCAGGCCAGTTGAAGTTGGTCTGGTATTGGAGCGAGCCGTTGTAGAAGCCCACCGGCGTGGTCCACGGGTAAGAACCGGTGGCGTAAGGATGGGTTGTCCCCGCCCAGTTGGCCAGCGTGCCGTCGGCGTTCGTGTCGCTGCCCCACGGGAACATGCCGTAGGGATTGTAGAGCCCGCCGCGTGCGGCGTATTCCCACTCAGCCTCGGTCGGCAGGCGATAGCCGTTGTTCGTGAGAGTGCAGTCGCCAGTCACGAGGTTGTAGCACGCCGTGAAGCTGTCACGCGCGCTTGCCCAGTTGCAATAGGCGATCGCGCCGAACCACCGCATGCCCGTGATGGGGTGCAACTCGCGATTGTCACGAATGCTGAAGTCACTGCCGCTCCACTGGATGCGGCTGTTGGTATCCGAACCGTAGGTGTCGCAGTATATGTTGGTCTCGCCCACGCCATAGACGTAATTGGACCGAACCTCAACCAAGCCCTGTGACAAAGCCGAGTTGAGGAACTGAACATACTCCAGGCATGTGAGCAACGTCGTTCCCATGTAAAACGAATCCACGGCTACGGTGTGAACCGGGACTTCGTCACTCGGATGCGCCGGATCCACAAAGCCGAAATGGTCACCCATCTGGTATTGCCCGGGCGGGATCTGGACGAATTGTGCCGTGAAGTTGTTGGTGGGTGGAGTTGAGTTGGTCACACCTCCACGCACGCAACGGACGAACAGGCTGGTGAGCTTGTCCTCGTAACTGACCAGGCCAAGCTGGAAGTCCACGTTCCAGGCGCGGTTAGTGAGGTTCATCACCGTGGTCGAGGACCAGTGGCGGGATGAGTTTGCGCCGAGGAAGAAGTTCGTGTCCACCGATGGGTTGGACCGGGTCTCGTCGTTGATTGATTGGAGTTCCTTGATGTTCGGCAGGCGCCAGTCACTGCGGCCGGCAAGCGAAAGGCTCTCCGCGTATTGTAAGGCACTTTCCCATGACGCTGCGCTGGCGCCGGCAGCTTGCTGCCAAGTCAAGCCGGTATCCAGGTCCGTGACGGTGCCGTCCAAATTGTTGGTGAAGTGATGCACGGGTTGGCTGGACAGGGCCACTCCGCGAACGCAGCGGACGTGATAACGATTCGTACCGCCGGCACTGATCGTTTCATCCTGCCGATGCGCGCCGATGCCACCACCGGCGTTGATCGCCCAGATGCGACTCGAGTCGCCGACTTGTGAGTCCGCCGTCCACCAGTATTGTGCGGTGGAGAGGGTGAAGAAGGCGGTGTTTAGAGCGGGGTTGACCGTGCCGTGGTTCAGGATGCTGAACGCTTCATGGCTCGTAGGCAGTCGCCAGTCGCTCTGGCCGCCGACGCGGTTGGTTTGCCCATAGAGCACGGCGTTCGACCATGCCATTTCGCCACCGTCGGCCTTCTGCCAGATGAGGCCGGTGACATTATCAGTTACCGTGCCGTCGCCGTTGTCGGTGAATGATGGAGGATTAATCGAATAGTCCGAGTCCTCCCCGAAAGTTGCGGTGTAAGAATTGGTCTGGCTAGTATCCGGGAGCTTCAACATGGTCCACGAGCCAACCGCCTGGGTTTGGACCGTGTAAGAATACTTCGCACTCGGGGCAGTAGCGGGATCGGCAGATGTTAAGCCGTATTCGTCCTGGGCCGAAATGTAATAGCTCACGTTTGTGCCTGATGCAAAGGCGGGAATCTGTCCGCCATAGACGCCATCGCCTGCCGTGCCGTCCTGGTGCAATCCATCTTCGAGCATGGCGACCGTGTTGGTAACGCCCCCAACGATATAGGTCAGCGTGGCCGAAGCGACGCCGCGACTGTTCGTGATCAGCGAGGTTACCCATACGTTGCTGGCCGCGGTGGGTACTGCTGGCGTGATCGTCGTGCCGCTGATGGTGGGAGCGGAAATGTAAGAAGGCGATTCACCGGTGATCGTGCTTTGCGGGGTGAGGATTCGGCCCGTGAATGCGAGATGATTGGTGGCGTAACGATACGCCCGGAACAGGGTGTTGTGCATCGGCCAGTTATCCCGCTTGTAAGTGATGATCCCGTCCGCGCTCACCGGATTGATGTATTCCCACACCGCATCGCCAGTGGCAGTGACTTCGAAAATGTGGCCCTCGGTGGAATCGCAGACCAGCGTGTTGCCGTTGGGCAGGCGCTGAACACTGGAGTCGAGATGGCTGAACATGCCCTGGTTCGCCATCGAGTAATACATCCAGGTGATCTGGCGCGACATGGACTTGGTGCGTTTGTCGGTGTCGTGACCGGGCGCGGCCCAATTGTTGTAGCCGGCGGCTGGGGGATTCACATAGGTACCCGTGTCGTTGGTGGTGGCGTTCAGGTAGCCATTGATTTGGAAAATGTAAGACTGCGGCGTAGTTTCGAATAGGTCGCCGCCGTTGTTGAACACGAGGAATTGCCCAGCGCCTGGCGACCCTGTCGCAATCCATTGCGCGTGGCTCGAACCGCCCATCTGTTTGTTGCCGGTGGTGGAGGTCGTCCAGTTCTGCTGGATCGAAGGGGGATTGCCTTGGCTGTAGCGCGCCGGGTCGCCGAAGCGATAGAGAAAGTCGCCATTCGTGCTGGCGGCCAACGCGATACTCCCGGTTGGATTGCCGGCAAGGAACGTGTTGCCGTGGTCAATGACATAGAATTCGCCGCCCGCTGCGTTGATGACGATTTGGTCGAGGGTCTGGTTGTAATCAATCGAGTTGCAGCGCAGCCAGTCATTGGTCACCGGCCGGCCGGGCAGATTCAGGTTCAGCCGGCCGGGATAGTTGGAAATGCTCTTGCCTGCGCCGACGTAATTTGACTTGCTCACATCGAAGTCCTGGATGGCGTGGTCGAAGAAACACCATTCCCACACGACGTTGCCGGACATGTCCACCTCCACAATGGCGTCCACCTGCGCGTTGGTGTAAGGGCCGTTGGCCGGATTGCAGCCTGCCGCCACGCAGGCGTTGGACGAAATGGTCTTCGCTGCAATGTAGAGCGTGGTATTCGTGCCGAGCTTAGGGTTGTAGATGCGCAAGAAGTCGTGGTGCGGCGCATAGTTCGTGCGCGCTTCGGTGCATTGCCAGACGGTGTTCCCGCTCCAGTCCACTTCCTTGAGTCCGGTGAATCCTGTGACATCCCCGCCAGCCGCGTCGAGGACATTGCCGTTAGTCAGTAAGCGCGGATTTGTCCCGACCGGCCATGTGTGCATCACGCGCCCTTCCATGTTGATCAGGTAAGTGTTGCTCCGGACGCCGAAGAAGGTGTAACCCGCATACGCATTGGTCTTGTTCCAGTAGAGCGCCTCCGTCGGGCCTTGCAGCCGCTCGTAGGCAGGAAGTGGATCTGAACTTAAGAACAACGCCGCAGCAGCGATGACTGTGATGGAAAGGGTTTTCATACTGTGCTTTGAGATGTGAAGTGTCATGAGGCGTGGCCTGTTACGGTGAGTGATACGACGGTGTCCGGCCTGTAATTGTGTTCCCCGAAGTCAACGTGCGACCCGCCAGCGCCGGATCATTCGTGCCGATGCGGAAGGCGCGGAAAATTGAGTTGTACATCGGCCAATTGTCCCGTTTGAATGTGAGAATCCCGTCCGATGTCACCGGGTTGATGTATTCCCAGACGGCGTCGCCGGCGGGCGTGACTTCGATAATGTGGCCTTCCGTGTCCGAGCAGATGAGTGTGTTGCCGTTGGGCAACCGATGCGCGCTGCTGCCGATGTGACTGAACATGCCGTGGCTGGACTTGGAGGAATAGCTCCAGACAATCTGGCGCGACATTAGTTTCGCATTCTTGCCGGACGTGGCGGCGGGTGGTGGCCAGGTGTTGTAACCGGCGTCCGGGGGATTCACATAGACGCCCGTGTCATTCGTCAATGCATTCAGGAAGGGGTTGATCTCAAACACATACGAACCCTGCGTGTGCTCGAACAAGTTCTGCGCATTGTTGAAGACGAGAAGATTCCCCGCTCCGGGAAGCCCGGACGGAATCCAACTTGCGTGATGTGCTCCGCCAATCTGTTTGTTGCCGGTCGTGGAGACTGTCCAGTTGGTCAGGATGGAGGGCGGGCTGCCCTGATTGTAGCGGGCCGCATCGCCGAACCGATACAGGAAATCGCCCGCCGCGCCCGCCGCCAGCGCGATGCTGTTGGAAGGATTACCGGCCATGAAGGTGTTCCCGTGATCAATGACGTAGAACTCGCCGCGAACCGAGTTGATGACGATCTGGTCGAGCGCCTGGTTATAGTCAATCGAGTTGCAGTGCAACCAATCGCGCTGCACCGGGAGACCGGGGATGTTCACATTCAACCGCGCCGGATAGTCCGCGATGGTTTTTCCAACCCCGACGTAATTCGATTTGCTGGCGTCAAAGTCCTGAATGACGTGATCGAAGAACCACCATTCCCAGACGATGTTTCCCGATATATCCACCTCCACCACCGCGTCCATCTGCGCGTTGGTGTAATTTCGCCCGCTGGCCGGATTGCAACCAGCGGCGATGCACTGGTTGGAACTGACCGTCTTGTTCGCGATGTAGAGGGTCGTGAAGGCGTTGAGCTTCGGATTGAAGATGCGGAGGAAGTCATGGTGCGGCACGTAATTGGTCCGCGTCTCGGTGTAAGACCACACATTGGACCCACTCCAGTTGACCTCCGTCAGTCCGCCGAAGCCGCTGGGATCGTCCTTCGAGGCGTCCAGCACGTTGCCGTTGGTCAGCAGACGCGGATTTGTGCCCACCGGCCAGGTGTGAGCCACGCGGCCTTCCATATCGAGCAGATACGTCATGCCCCGGACCCCGAACCAAGTGTAGCCGTTGAAGGTGTTGGTTTTGTCCCAATACAAAAGCTCGGTCGGCCCTTGCAGCGCCTCGTAGGCGAAAGACGACGTGGCCAACGAAACCAGAAGCAGGAGTGCGTGTCTCATAAGGCGGGTGTTCTAGTTGCGTGCTTGTTGACTTTTGGAAGCGCCAACGCCAAAGAGGAAGTCCGTGTTCGGCACCTCGGGCATCGGGATGGCCCGCGAATAGAGGTAAGCGCCGGTGCATGCGAACTTGGCGTCGAGATTGCGCAGCTTGAGCAGCGTCGCCTTCTGCTCGACCGTCAGCGTCTTCGCCACCTGGGCAAACGCCGTGGCGTAGAAGTAGGAGATTTCCCCATCCATCTCGCCGTAGCGCTTGGACAGCGCCATGACTTTGTCCCTGTCCACGGACGTTTCCTTCATGAACCGCCTCAACTCGGTCGCGATGGCGCGGCGCGTCTTGACGATCTCGTCGAGGTCCACCCGCTGCTGATCCACGAGGCTCGTGACGATGCCACCTTGCGATTCTGTCAGGGCCGCCAGGAACGCCTCGCCGCTGTCGCCGGTCAGCGAGGTGCTGATGGAATAGTTGGCGTTGCCCATCGCCGGGATGTCCTTCATGTAAAACGACCCGAAATAGGTCGCGTGCCGTTCGGGGCAAAAATACACGTCCGCCTCCACGTTGCCGGCGTACCAACTGAACATCTCGCTGGCGTAAGTCATGACGGCGACGTGGGCCGTGTGCGACAGGCTCCGCTTGTCAACCTGGTCAGCCAGTTCTGGCCAGGTGGAAGAGTTGTTGAACAGCATCTTAGCCAGATGTTCCTTCTGCGCGCCCGTCAACGAGCGGATGATGCCACCCAGAACTTCCGCGCGCCGGTAACTGAGCAGGCCGTCGGTTTCATACAGGCTGGACGTGTACTTCATCACCGCCTCGCGGCTGAGGCCGGCGCTACCCGTGGGAAAGTTGCCCTCGAGCTGCCGGCAGAAAGCCTTGATCAACGGAAAGCGCTTCTGGACGAACTCGGTGAGCATGGTTTCCTGCTCCTTGCCGAGGGCGACCAACTTCGCTTTTTGTTCGTCGGTCAGAATGTAGAGAACGTTATTGGCCGCGCGCGGCACAAACGAGGTGTTGTGGCCCAGTTCGTTGCTGTCCACGTCGCGCATGTATTGGAAGCCGCAGAAATCCGCCACCTTGCCGGGCGGCAGGAACGTGTTGCAGCCGAAGTCGCCGGTCAGGAAGGCCAGGCCGTCGAAGGCAATGGTGTTCAGTTGCGCCCGATCCGAGATGGCCTGCTCAGTCGAGTATCCCCCCTGTCCACCGGCTTGGCGACCGCGCGGTTCCGAGCGGGCGTCGCCGCCGGGCATCTGATCCTGTGCCTTCTGCGCATCGGTGAGGGTTTCCGTTTGCCCCGGCTCATTCCCGCCGCGTTCGTTGCCCGCACCGCCATCGCGCGGAGGCGGACGCTGTCCGTCGCGCGATGAAGGTGATCTCTGGTTTTGCGCGGTGAGGAGGCACGTCGTTGCGACGAGTGCCAGCGCGAATAGGAAAAGTTTCGTTTTCATAAAGTTCATATAGTTTGCTGTGTTTGTTGTCGTCTTTCGGTGACTGCGGCCACTGCAACCAGCGCCGCCACATTTTCATGTCCAAGGGGATGAACGGAAAGTCTCAGCGGTTTTCTACAGGTGGACTGAGAAAAACGTTTTGGAAGCCGGTTGATGCTCCGCCAGGATCGAATCAGGGGCTCCGCATCCGCAAGATAAGTCGGGGCGCCGGCACTTTTAAAACGCAGCCGGTAATTGTAGCGCGTGTTGGCCTGGAGCGACCCGAAGACTACCTCGGTCGGTTGGCCCGCCAGGCAAGTCCAAGAAGGCCGCTACCCCCGAGGTGACAAAGGTGAGCGTGGGTC
>Ga0194054_10000274_pt1 | contig 26993 bp, 20 predicted proteins | sample SepL2210m_MetaG_FD_163628 | JGI IMG/M metagenome (GOLD analysis project Ga0194054, IMG submission 163628) | Anoxic zone freshwater microbial communities from boreal shield lake in IISD Experimental Lakes Area, Ontario, Canada - Sep2016-L227-10m | ecosystem: Environmental > Aquatic > Freshwater... | reverse complement strand
CCCAGGATTTCTCCGCGTCATCCAGATGGGTTTTCCGGTAGGTTCCGATGAGTTTTCCGTCCGGGCCGACAAGCACGGCCGTTGGATAGTATGACCCGCCGGACTTTTCGACGATGCTTCCGACGACATGGGCAGACATCTGGTTGGCCAGAGTCGAAAAGATCTGGACGGAGGGTCCGTCAACCGGTTCGGAAATTTTTGTGGCAGCTGCGGCATCCGCAGGAGTTCCAGTGAGGGAATATTCGGGCAGCACGATCAGCCGCCCGGCATTTTCGGCCCAAGCGGGCTTGCCGAGCAGGGAGTTGATTTTTGTGAAGTTCGCATTGCGGTCGCCGGGGACGGGCGCGAATTGGACGGCCGCCGCGGAAACCTCATGGCGCGCTGTCGAGGCCTTAGGATCGAAGGGCGCGCGAAAAAACGCGAGATCGCCGTAAATCTCGGGGCGGCGTCCAGCAAGCGAGTCCTTTGCCGGATTGCGGAATTCCGAGGGGTCGATCTCGGCGGTCAGAATCAGGGGCGGGGCGGAGGGCGAAACATCAGGTTTTGAGGCCGGTGCCTGAGCCAGCTTTTTTCCGGATGGGGACCAGATCGAGGCGATGCCTCCGTAGTAAACGGTGAGCCCGGTTGTCGGGTTGCTTTCGCTGTTGTTGCGGTCGGTCGCAATGAGAGCAACGCCGTTCCAGGCATTGATTTCCTGCACGGCGGAGATGGTCGAGTGGTTGGCCCATGCCCCCGGCTCGCGCGGCAACGCACGGTCGGAACTCGACATAAAGCAAATGATCTGCGCGCCTTTTACGGCCGCAGTCCGCGCGATTTCCCAATACGTGTCGTCGTAGCAGATCTCCATCGCCAGCTTTCCGTATTTGGTCTCGAAGACCGGATACCCGAGGTTGCCTGGCGTGAACCAGAGCTGGTCGTCCGGATTGAGCCCGACCTTCCGGTATTTTCCAATATATCCGCCGGGACCAATCAGGGCTCCCGTGTTGTAGGCCAGGCCGGTCGAGCGATCGATTTCGGCGATTCCAATCGTGACGTAACAATCGTATTTTTTGGTGAGAGCAGTGATCGCGTCGGTCGTTTTCCCCGGAACGGAATCCAGGAACGGATCGAATTGCCTCCTGTCCTTGTAAATATAACCCGACGTGGCTGTCTCGGGCAGGACGATGATTTTCGCGCCCCCTTTCGCCGCCTCCTCGATGATCGCACAAATCCGCGGAATGTTCTGCTCGAACTCGAAGAACTGCGGGTTGAATTCCACGGCAGCCACTTTGAAGGGAGCCGTTTCTGCAGGCCTGCAAAGGGTGAGAATGACTGCAAGAACCAGAAAGAATGTTTTCATTATTGTGAGGTGGACCCTTACTTTTCATGGCCGCCGCCGTCGAGAGGGAAATGTCGGAACGCGGAAGTCGAGGAATTCACCTCTCTCAGTGCTAATTAACCGTTTGACAAGGAAGAAGGGCTCCATAGCTTCCCGCGAATGAACAACCGGTTGCAGATTTCAGGGGAACCATGCCGCAGATTAATATCCGCTTTCCCGCCCTCTAGGAATCAGCGATTTGCAAACGCGCGAAACCAGATCGCTTTTCTCGGATTTTCGCTTTTAGGGCTTCTTTGCGCGGAGCGTGCACACGCCCAGGTTTTCTCCACCACATGGAATCGCGCAACCGTGGACGGCCCCGGTTCCTTTACTGACGATGGAAACTGGACGAACGGAGCGCCGGCTTTCCAGCAATGGTTCATCGACAACGGCGGCACCGCCGTGCTCAGTGGGGAGACCTACCTCAACACGGGCTCCATCGGAACATCTTCCTCTGACACAGGTAATCTTACTGTCGCGTCTGGCGGGAAAATCAAAGTGAGTTTGCCTGATGAGGATCTGGCGGTTGGAAAACAGGGCACGGGTCTTCTGACGATTGACACCGGCGGCACTGCCATTCGTACAAACCTATTTATTGCGGGCGAAGCCGGATCGGTCGGCACGGTCAATGTCAACGGAGGCCAGCTTGCGACCGATCAGTTTCTCCATATCGGCCATGGAGGTTCGGGCAATCTCACACTCCTTGGCAACGGTTCCCTCTCCACTCAAAAAGCGGACATCGGCCGGAATGCAGGCGCGACAGGCACGGCGACGATCACCGATGGCCTCTGGCAAAACACGGATGCGATATTTGTCAGCGTCGATGGCAACGGAACGCTCGCGGTCAACGCGCAGGGACGGATCACCAGCAAAGGTCTTTACATCGGGCAGAACGCCTCCGCTTCGGCATCGGGGACGACGACGGTTTCCAGCGGAAATATCACCCTTGGCGAAACGCTCGCGGTGGGGGTGAACGGCAGCGGAAACCTCTCCGTCACGAATGGAGGCCAGGTCAGTGCGGAATACGTGCAGGTCGGGCTTGAGAGCGGGTCGGTCGGCACGGCGACGATCTCTGGCGGTTCCTCACTGACCGGGAATACTTCCGTTCAAGTCGGGGTCAAATCCGGTTCCACCGGCACACTCACACTCGCGGGCGCGGTCTCTCTCAACACGCCGAGTTTTATTGTGGGCAATGCCGGTTCCGGCACCGTCAACATTGAAAACGCGGCATTGCTCAGCTTCCCCTCCACCATCACGGTTGCTCAGGAATCGGGCTCGACCGGTGTGCTGAACGTCACCGGCACCGGCATGACAATCGCGCAAATCACCGGGGGAAACGGCGCTGCAACGGTCAATCTGAATAACGGCACCACGCTCAGCGCGGGCGTTATCCTTGCTGGCGGAGACCTCACCATCAGTGGGTTTTCGGCAGGGGGATTCAACCTGAGCGGCAACGTCACCTTCGAGGACGAGGGCTTCACGATTCAAGTCAACAGCCCCCTCAGCGGCACCGGGCGTCTTATCAAAACTGGCGGTGGATTCCTCAATTTGACCGCCGCCAGCACCTACTCGGGCGGGACAGAGATCCAAGAGGGTTTCGTGAATGTCAGTCATGCGAATGCTCTTGGCACCGGCAACATCACAAACAACGGCATCCTCCAAGCCATGTCCACGCTCACGATTGGCTCGGGAATTCCGCAGATTTCCGTGCAAGCAAACCGGTATGGTGATTTCGGTGCGCAGGAGGGATCCACGCTCACACTGGCACCGGGTTCATTCCAACTCGGCAGCAACGCGACCTTCATTTCAGGGATATTCGCTGGAATCAATTCGACGGTCGTTTTTGCTCCCGATGCTGCAGCCGCTGTCCAACCCGGCACCGGGGAGGTGCAGGTGTATTCCGGGACGCTCCAGGCCGGCAACGATCAACTCGCGGTCCTCACCGCCCAAGTCGCCACGACGACCGTCCCAACGGGCACGACACTGGATTTTCAAGACCACCTCGCGACAGGAGGCATCAAAAACCTGCAAGGCAACGGCACGGTAAACATCGGCTCCAACGGATCCACCAAGCTGGCGGTCAACTCCGGAAATTTTTCCGGCAGCATCACCGGTGCTGGCGGGCTGGTGAAGACTTCGGGCGGAACCCTGATCCTCTCCGGCTACAGTCAGTTTACCGGCGGCACGACAGTCAACGAGGGGATGTTGCTTGTTAACGGCGCTCTGGCCACCGGGCTGGGCCCCGTTGAAGTAAATGCCGGCGGCACGCTGGGCGGCACCGGCTTCGTTGGCCCGGTCACCCTGAGCGGTGGTACGCTCTCACCCGGCACCTCGGCAGGAACGTTTTTCCCTACGGAGATCCTCTGGCATGACGGTGTCATCCTTTTTGATCTCGGCCCAAATGCCGCCACGTCCGACTTCATCAACACCGGAAGACTGGATGGGTTCAGTTTGAATTCAACCTACGCGTTCACGTTTGTGGATCAGGGCATGGTGGTCAACACGACTTACAACCTCATCTTATTTGCCAGCACTTCGATCGCCATCGGCGATTTCGCCTTCACAAATGGCGGAGGGTTCAACGGCACCTTCGGCTACAGCGGAAACACCCTGCAGTTTACGGTCATTCCCGAACCCTCCACGTGGGCTTTGCTTTCGCTCACCGGCATCTTTTTCGCCACCCGACGGATTGGTCAAGGAAAGTGTGCCAATAACTGACACCGGCGCCAATCCACATTGGCTCACCGGTTTCGCCGGAATTTGATGGTCTAAGCCGGGGCCGGGGAGCCGAGGCCTCCTGGCGGGAGTTCGGGCTTGATGCTTTCGGGAAGATCGGAGGTGACGCCTGCGGGCGGCGGCGGCAACGGCGGAGGAGCGACTTCCATGATCGGCGGGTTTCTGATCTCACCGAACTCGATGATCTCCTTGATGTGCGAGGCATCCAAGGTTTCGAATTCCAAGAGGGCCTTGGCGATTTTTTCCACATTCGCCCGGTTGGCCTCGAGGAGAACTTTGGCCCGCCCGTAGGCTTGGTCGATGATCCTCTTCACCTCCGCGTCGATCAACTGCGCCGTGGCTTCGCTGTGTTCGCGTGAGCGGCCCATATCACGGCCGAGAAAAACGTAATCGTTGCTCTCGGTAAAGCTGATCATTCCGAGCGAACTCATTCCCCACTCGCAAACCATGCGGCGGACAAGCGTGGTGGCCTGCCGGATATCCCCGGAGGCACCGTTGGAGACGTCATTCGTGAACATCTCCTCAGCAATCCGGCCCGCCATAGTGACTGCGAGCATATCCAGCGCTTCCTTCTGCTGCGTGGAATACTTGTCCCCCTCCGGAAGATACATGGTGGCGCCGAGATAAGGCCCGCGCGGAATGATCGTCACCTTGTGGAGCGGATGGGTGTGCTCGAGCAGAACGTTGATGAGCGCGTGTCCGGCTTCGTGCCATGCCGTGGAGATTTTTTCACGCTCGCTCATCGCCATGCTGCGGCGCTCCTTGCCCCATCGGACTTTGTCGCGGGCCTCCTCCAATTCGTGCTGCCCGATCGACTTCATCCCTTTTCTGGCGGCGAGCAGAGCGGCTTCATTGATCACGTTCGCCAACTCCGCGCCGGAGTAGCCGGGCGTTCCTCGGGCCAGGACAGCGAGATTGACCGCCTCGCCGAGCTTCACCTTTTTGGCGTGGACTTTGAGGATTTCCTCGCGTCCCTTGACGTCCGGCAGGCTCACCGTCACCTGGCGATCGAAGCGCCCCGGGCGGAGAAGGGCGGGATCGAGCACATCCGGGCGGTTGGTCGCGGCGATGATGATCACGCCGTCCTGCGTGTCGAACCCGTCCATCTCGACGAGCAGTTGGTTGAGCGTCTGCTCGCGCTCGTCGTGTCCGCCACCGAGGCCGTGGCCGCGATGACGACCGACCGCATCGATCTCATCGATGAACATCAGGCACGGCGCGGATTTTTTCCCCTGTTCGAACATGTCGCGCACTCGGGATGCGCCGACGCCGACGAACATCTCGACGAAATCCGACCCGCTGATCGAGAAGAACGGCACATCCGCTTCTCCCGCGATGGCGCGGGCGAGCAGCGTTTTTCCCGTGCCGGGTGCGCCGACCATGAGGATGCCCTTGGGGATGCGTCCGCCGAGTTTTTGAAACCGCTTGGGGTCCTTGAGAAATTCGACGAGTTCCTGGACTTCGTCCTTCGCCTCCTCGACTCCGGCGACATCTTTGAACGTGATCCGGTTTTTTTCCTTCGACATCATCCGCGCTTTGGACTTGCCAAAATTGAGCGCCCCCTTGCCGGCCATCTTGATCTGGGACCGGAAGAAGAAATACAGGATCACCAAGAAGAGGAGGATCGGCAAAAAGCTGACGACCGCTGAAGCGAGGTAGTCGGATTTGGGAACGATCGAGGGGGTGATTCCGGCTTCGGTGAGGACCTTCTGAATGTCGGAGCCGTTGAACGAGGTGAAGATCGGAGTGCGGAATGGCACGGCGACTTCTTCTCCGGTTGTCTTCGATTTCTGCTTCAGCTTTCCTTCGAGATACTGGGTATTCCGGCCTTCCTCGACGACGAGTTCCAGCGGGGCGTCCGCGGTGCTCACGATCTTGCCCGCTTTGACGAGTTCGATAAACTTCGGATACGGGATCGGCTCGGATTGCGCAAAATTATTGCCGCGGAAAAGAAAGGCTCCGCCAATCAATGCGAGGGCCACGGCAAAGAGCACGAGCCCTCTCCAGTTCATCTGCGGATCGTTGCTCCCGCCCGGACGTTGACGGTTGTCGTTCGGCGGTTTCTGATTTTCGTCTGACATTCTGTTTACTTTCCCTTATCACAGCCTCTTGGCAAATGCAAAAAGCGGAAGACAAGAAAGAAGTGGCGGGAGGGAAGTCGTTGGTCGTCTCGATTCACGACGTGAGTCCGGCCACCCTTAAGCGCACCGGACGAATCCTCGCCGACCTGAAATCGGTGGGAGCCGACCCCGTGTCCCTGCTCGTTGTGCCAGACCACCACCATCGCGGGCTGGTGAATGAAGACGAAGATTTCTCGGAGCGACTCAGGGCCATGTGCGCCGAAGGACACGAGGCGGTGCTGCACGGATTTTATCACCTCCGGGAAAACCGGAACACAGATGGCCCGCTCACCCGCTTGATCACCCGTTCCTACACAGCAGGCGAAGGCGAGTTCCTGGATCTGGAATATTCCGCAGCGCGCCACCTCCTCGATCGCGGAAGGGCGGCAGTCGAGGCTTGCGGTGTCGATGTCCGCGGGTTCATCGCACCGGCATGGCTCCTTGGCGCGGAGGCCGAGCGCGCCGTCCGCGAGGCCGGACTCCAATATACGACGAGGATTGCGACCGTGAGTGATTTCACGACAGGAGCCGTGCACCGGAGCCGGAGCCAGGTCTGGAGCGTTCGGGCGGGCTGGCGGCGGACCTGCAGCCTGGCCTGGAATTCCCTCCTTTTTCAAAAAACTCTCGAAGCCCCGCTGGTCCGGATCGGGATTCATCCGCCGGACTGGGACCACCCGCAGATCCGGGAACAGATTTTGAGAATCCTCGGCAAGGCGCTTGCCGCGCGCGAACCGATGACCTATGAGGGTTGGCTGTCCCGCATGCGGGCCGAACCATGAATCCCCCAACTTCCCGCGCAGACCTGCACATCCATTCGCGCCACAGCGACCGCGCGGCCGACTGGGTGCTGAGGCGGCTGGATTTTCCCGCGAGCTATTCCGATCCCCTGCAGACCTACAAGCGGCTCAAGGCGACGGGAATGGATTTCGTCACTCTCACAGACCACAACACGATCAGTGGATGCCTAGAGATAGCGCACCTGCCCGGCGTCATTGTCGGCGAGGAGGTCACCGCCTATTTTCCGGAGGACGAATGCCGGGTTCACCTTCTCGTCTGGGGAATCACCGAGGCCCAGCACCGCCGGATCCACGACTCCCGTGAGAACATCTACGAAATGCAGGCCCTGCTGGCATCGGAAAACATCGCCCATGCGGTGGCTCATGCCTTTCACAGCATCAACGAAAAGCTCACCGCCCTGCACCTCCAGAAACTCGCCCTTTTGTTCCGGCATTTCGAAGGCATCAACGGCAGGTATTCCAGTCTCGTCAGCGATGTGACACGCGAGGTCTTCGGGAAGCTGACTCCGAAACATATCGAAATTTTCAATGCGCGCACCGGGCTCGACCCTACCCACGAAGAGCCTTGGAAGAAAGTCTTCATCGGCGGTTCGGACGACCATGGAGGCACGCATCCAGCGAGGGCGTTCACTTCAACGCCGGCCTGCAAAGAGGCCGCCGAATTCCTGGACCATCTGCGCGGCGGCCGGTGCGAAGCGGGCGGGGAATCCGGGACTCCCCTCACCCTCGCGCACAGTACCTACAGCACGGCATTCCAGTATGCCAAGGCCCGCCTCTCCCTCAAACCCGGGGATCCGGGAACCGGCCTCCTCGAGAAAATCTTCTCGCGCTTCATGGAAGGCCAGGATCCGACCGAGTTCTCGCTTGGCGACAAGCTCGGTTTCCTTGTCCAGGGAGTCGCGACCGGTAAGATCTTTGAGATGGCAAAAGCCGGTTCCAGCTCACTTTGGAAAGACCTCGCCTCATTTTTTGGAAAGCCGGAAATGAAGGCGGCGCTGGCCAGGGAAACCGCCGGCGTGGCGGAGCCGGAGCGCCGCGCCTTCCTGATCGCGAATCTGATCGCCAACCAGCTCGGATACCGGTTTGTCACCCAGTTTATCCAACAGCTTTCCACCGGCAAATATTTTGAAAGCATCCAGACGCTCATTCCGGCTGCCCCCTTGGTCGGCCTGCTCAGCCCCTATATCCATGCGTTCCGGCTCCCGCGTCGGGAATGGCTGCGGGACAGCACCAGAACCCTCTGCGGAACGACCCCGGATTTTCTCAAAAACCGGAAGCGGGCCTGGTTTACTGACACCCTGGAAGATGTGAACGGCGTGGCCACGACCATCCGGAAGATGACCGCAGCGGGTGTCGCAGCCGGGCACGATATCACCGTCATCACCTGCAGGTCCGAAGTCGCCGACCACGGGATCCCGCTCAAAAACTTCCAACCAATTGGGGAATTCGAACTCCCCGAGTATGAACTCCAGCGGCTGAGTTTTCCGCCGGTTCTCCAGATTTTCGACTATCTCGAACGCGGCGGCTTCACGGAGATCATCATCAGCACGCCGGGCCCGACCGGGCTCAGCGCGCTTGCTGCGGCGAAAACCCTCGGTCTCCGCGTCATCGGGATCTACCACACAGACTTCCCCCAGTATGTCCGCATCCTCACCGACGATTCGTTCATGGAAACCCTCACATGGAATTTCATGCACTGGTTCTACAGCCAGCTGGACGTGATCTACGTGAATTCCGAAGACTACCGCAAATGCTGGGTCGACCGCGGGATCGCCCGCGAAAAACTGCACATCCTTCCCCGGGGGCTCGATACCCGACTGTTCCATGCATCGAAACGAAACCCGGACTTCTGGAAATCCCGCGGGCTGCGCGACGGCGAGACCGGCATGCTTTTCGTCGGGCGCGTTTCCAAGGAGAAAAATCTGGATGTCCTCGTGGCGGCGACGCGACGCCTGGCAGAAGCCCGTGTGCCCGTCCGCCCGCTGATCGTCGGCGACGGCCCCTACATGGGTGAAATGAAGCGCCTTCTTCCGGATGCCATTTTCACCGGATATCTGCAAGGAGAGGAGCTTGCGGCCGCCTACGCCTCCTCGGATATTTTTGTTTTTCCGAGCACGACGGATACCTTTGGTAATGTGGTTCTTGAGGCCCAAGCCTCCGGAATTCCAGCCATCGTCTCCGATGTCGGAGGGCCACGGGAACTCGTGCAGCACGGCAAGGACGGGTTCGTCACGAAATCCCTCGATTCCTCTGAGCTTGCCGGGGCCATCAGACGGCTTGTGGATGACCCTTCGCTCCGAAATCACATGGGTCTTGCGGCCAGAGGAAGAGTGGAATCCCGTGACTGGACAGAGGCTTTTGAGAAGTTTTGGCACGAATCACCGGAATAGCCCCGGAAGCTCTTGCACAAAACCACATCTGGCAGTTTTTTCCCTTTCCCTCGGTGCCAATCCATGCAACATTTTAGACGTATGAAAACTTTCACTCTTGTATTCATTACGGCCCTGGCGCTTTTGACGGGCGGGACAGGCCAAATGTTCGGAGCAGAACTTGGAGCCCAACCAATAGAAGGGTATATCCGTGTTCTGAAGGTCAAGGGCGCGGTCACATTCTCGGTTTCTCAGAAACCCTACGAGCCATTGAAAGAAGGCGCATTCATCCAACACGACGAGATGATCAAAACAGGGAAGGACTCGCAGACCTGGCTGCTTTTCTCGAATGGCACGACGGTCACCGTTCAACCGAACTCCACATTCTCGGTGGACAAGTTTCTCCAAGTCCCGTTCGACTCGAGCAAGGTGGATTACTCAAAAATCAAATCCGAGCCCTCGATTTCCCAAACGAAAATTTCCGTCAACTCAGGCAGCATCATCGCAGATGTCGCCAAATTGCAAAAAGGCTCCACCTTTAACATCGGCACTCCGGTCGGCGTCGCCGGAATTCGAGGCACCCTCATTCAGGTCACTGTCAACGACACAGGCGGTGGATCGGTCAGTGTCACCATCGATATGCCGCATGGCTTGGCGGATTTCGCCTCGATTAATGGACGTCAAGTGACGCTGAGCGACGGTCAAACGGTCACCGTCAGAGTCGATTCTGCCACCAACACCGTCACTCTCGGGAATGCCACCCCGCTGTCCGCACCCACGGCCCAAGCGATTCAGTCCTTGGCCCAGCAAGTGGTGGCGGCGGCGCCCACGCAGCAAGCCTTTGAAGGCGTTCCTCAGATTGCTCCGGAAGTTGTGGGCAGCAAACCCGCCACGGATTCTGCAGGTGGCTTTGGAGGAGACACGGGCACTGGCAATGTTGGAACAGCCCCTCTCGGCGGCGGCAGCGGTGGAGGCGGTGGAGGCGGTGGTGGAGGCGGTGGCTCCACTCCTACGCCAACGCCGACACCAACTCCCAATCCTCCCCCGTCCTAGGATTTGGCTGCTTTGGTCGGTTTTTTCCGCTGGGAAATGAGCCCACGGACAGTTTGATCAGGCCGCAGGAACTCCTCATGAAGTGGATATTGCCCATATCTCTCGCGGGGATCTGCCTGTTCTGGGTCATGCTTTCACAGGTGGCGTTTCTCACCTTCGGTGATCACACCAGCATGCTGGGAAGGGACGGGCTTCTCGCATTTCTCGAGGAAAAAACAATCGACGCGAGGCTGTGGCTTCGCGGATCGATTTCCTCTCCAACAAAAGTCTGCTACGTCAATGTGGACACGGACTCGGTCGTCGCTATTGGCAATTTTCCTTGGAGCCGGGCCATCTTCGCCAAGGCGCTGGATGCGCTCTTCGAGAGGGGCAAGGTGCGGGCGGTTGGAATGGACTTTGTTTTCGGTGATGCCGGACTCCCTCAAGTCGGCAGGGAAGAGGCCGAAGCGGGAAGCCTGGAACTCGGAAAAAGCATCAACAAACATCCAAATATCGTTCTCGCGGCAACCTATGGGCCGGAGAAGGGGCTCTTGGGAAAAAAGGCCTCGTTCCCTTTTCTTTACGAAAAAAACTACGACCCCAAAGCAGCCGATCTCCCGGAACTGCCGGACCCTCCTGTCGTCGGCCCCACATGGGGCCAAGTCGGGCTGATTGATACCGCCGTCCGGTGGGTTCCACTCTTTGCCAAGACTGAGTTCAAGACTTATCTGCCGATGGGCCTCAAGCTGTTTTTGATTTCCCGAGGACTCGACGAGTCCTCCGTCGAAATCCAAAAAAAACGGATGCTGATTCACGGTGCGGACAACCGCACAATCCTCGATATCCCGCTAACTTTTGAACAGTTCGTGGAGTCGAATTGGTTTTCGCGATGGGATGAAAATGAGATGACCGGCATCGCCTCGATTCTGAGCTTTGACCAAATGGCCCGGGAGGGCACCGATGAGGAAAAAGCCCGTGCGGAAAAAAACTTCAAGGCTTTGAATGACGCCGTCATCCTGATCGGTCCCACGGATTCCTTGTTGAGGGACACGTCGGAGATTCCGATGAACGGGTCCACGCCGGTCCCCCGGGTCTCGGTCCACGGCAACCTTTTCAAAACCCTCGACTCGGGACGATTCATCTCCCGCCCGCCAGTCTGGGGGAACATCCTGCTGATTTTCGCGCTCGGGTTCGGCACCGCGTGGCTCGGCGCGATGCCCCACCGGTTTTCAAAATGGAGCAAGCTGCTCGCCGGTTTGCTCGTCATAGCCTACATCGGCTTCGCTTTTTTCCTTTTCGCAAAAGCGGAAGTTCTCATCCCGATCGTCGCCCCGTTGGGAGCCGCCCTCTCCTGCACATTTGTGGCCCTGCTGCGCCAGCTCACGATAGAGGAGCAACAACGCCGGAGAATCAAAAACCTCTTCGGCAGCTATGTCTCGGCGACCGTTGTCGAGGAAATGGTCGAAGCGAACGCCGCCCCGCGCACCGGCGGCGAGGAGGTCGAGATCACCGCGTTTTTCAGCGACATCGTTGCCTTTTCGCCCATCGCAGAAAAGCTGCCACCAAAGGACCTCGTGGATCTGATGTGCCAATACCTCGGCGAGTGCACCTCGGCGGTCATCGACCAGCAGGGAACTCTCGACAAATATGTCGGCGACGCGATCATCGCCATGTTCGGGGCTCCCGTCGCCTGCGAAGACCATGCCGCTGCAGCGTGCCGGGCTGCACTTGCCCTCCAGGAAGCCCAAAGCCAGCTCCGGGAGCGCTGGTTGAAAGAAGCCAAATGGCCGGAAATCGTCGGTCACATGCAAACACGCGTGGGCCTTCACACCGGCATGGCCATCGTGGGCAACATCGGTTCGGAACTGCGCTTCAACTACACCATGATGGGAGATACCGTGAACCTGGCCCAGCGAATCGAGTCCGCCGGATCCCATTATGGGGCGGGCATTCTCGTCTCGGGCGAAACCATGCATGCGGCGTTCAAGTCCGATCCCGGCCTGGTCTTCAGAAATTTGGACCGGGTTCTCGTGCCCGGCCGCGTCCAACCGGTGGACCTCCACGAACTCCTGGGACACGGCGATGCCGCCAAGGAAAATAACCGGGCGCGGATGGCCGTCTACGAAGAGGCGAAGAGCATCTATGCGCAGGGGCTTTGGGCCGATGCGCGGGAAGTTTTCCTCCGCGCCGTCGAGGAAGAGCCATTCCCCTCCAAAAAGAATCCCTCCTCTATTATGCTCGCACGCTGCGACCGGATGCGCGACCGCCCACCGGTCGAACATTTCGCATTCCCTCTGACAAAAGAGGGGAATTCCATTTGACACGTCTTTGTTTCCAACGAATTTGGATAGCTATGAAAAAAATCGCTCTGTCAGCAGTGTTGGTTGTCACAATCACCGTCGCGTTCACCGCCGCTTCGGCGCTCGCGCAGTCCTGCCCAGGCGGAGGCTGCGGTGGCAACAAGAAAAAGGACAACTCGACAAACTCAACCGGCACAAATTCGACCGCCATCGTGCGCGTCGCTCTCTGAGCCGTCCGACAACTCATCGAAGCGGAGCCGGGGTATTCCCGGCTCCGCTTTTTTTCAGCCGCCGCCTGACTCTGCCGCCAGCATCGATTTTTTTCTCTCCGCCCCCCACCGGTATCCGCCGGTCCCTCCTTTGGCCCGGACGACGCGGTGGCAGGGGATCAACCAGGCCACGGGGTTAGCCCCGCAGGCGGTTCCCACCGCGCGGGCGGCACCGGGATTTCCGATCGCGGCAGCGATGCTGGAATAGCAGGCGACACTGCCTCTCGAAATATTCACGAGAGCCCGCCATACCTTCATCTGGAACGTTGTCCCGGAAAGGACTACCGGAATTCGCCCTGCGGATTTCTTCGCAAAAACCTCCAGGCTCCGCATTTTTGCGGCGTTGTCATTTCTTAGGAATTCCGCGTTGGGCCAGTTGTCTCTCAACTCTCCGGGAAACCCCGGATCGAGGTCATGAAATGCGAGATGACAGATGCCCCGTCTGCACCACCCGAGGCTGCAAAGCCCGAACGGGCTTTCCGCAATCCCCCACTCCACCCGCATCCCCGTTCCCCCGGATTCCACCTCGCCGGTCGAAACCGCTTCGATAGAAACAAACGTCCTGCTCACATGGAAAGGATACACGGCTGGCTCATAAGATCAACGTCGAGCCGCTTCAGGAATGACGTGTAAAACTTTGACTGGTTTCGACTTTTCGTGCTCCCTACAGACATGAAAACCGCAAAGCCAGGGCCGCTGCTCGGGCATGTCGTGCTCCACACGGGGAACCTTGCGGAGAGCCAGTCGCTGACTTCCCGCATCTGGTCGAAACACACGAGCCGGGTCATCGGCGGGGGCCCATTCGATTCCACCATCTCGCGTCTTCCGCTGGGACGTTCCTGGTTGTGCCACGTGGATTGCCGCTCGCCGATACAAGTCTCCGCCGAAGGCAGCAGGACAAAAATCATCGTTTACCTTCCGTTGGCCGGATCCATGAAATTATCGGCCGCGGGAGAAATCTTCTCCGCGGTGCCCGGCGGCCCAGCGCTCGTCCCTGCAGCTGCCCCGTTGGAATTCCGCGCGACCCCCATCCGGTGCATTCTGGTCGAGATCCCGGCAGCGAAACTGCTGAGCGAATTGTCCGGGCTTGGATGGACCGGCGCACGCATCCCTCCGATGGCCTGGCGGCCCGGAGACGCCGCTGGACTCGCCGCCACGATAGGTTTCGTTCTGGAACAACTCAGCCTCAGGGACAACGGCGAAAGCTCCCCGGTTTTCCAACGGCGGCTCGAATCGCTTCTTGTCACTTGCCTCGCGGAGGCCGTGGCCGCGCGTTTGGGAGCCCGCCGGCCGACCCAGCAGAAAATCGGGCGTGTCACGCCCGATGAGATGAAGAATAAAATTTCTGGCTGCCTCCACTCGAACTGCGGAAACTCCGTGCTGGCAGCCTACGCCGGACTCTCGACGCGGGCGTTGCAGCAGCAATTCCTCAAGCATTTTCACACCACCCCGGCCGCCTACGTGCAAACGCAACGCCTCGCTGCTGCACGCAAAGAATTGCGCGACCCAGCAAACAAAAAGAACGTGACGCGGCTGGCTTCGGACCTCGAGTTTCACCACCTCGGACGATTCTCCTCTGCCTACCGCAGGAAGTTTGGAGAGTCTCCCTCGGAGACTCTATCCGAAAGCATCAAGCTGAACCTCAAATAGAGGAATGGGTTCCTCCGGGCTCAAGACGCGGCGCTATCCGATTTGCGGATCTCGTTATGATTGCTTTTTGGACGGCGGACCGAAGAGCCGCGCTGCGATGAGGAGGAGAACGAACTGCCCTGCAAAAAGCGCTGCGATGGCGAGGAGAACTTTGCCCCACGCGTAATCGATCGTCTGCCGGATCTCCGCAGAGGAGGTGCGAAGCAGCTTTTCCAATGGCAAGGCCTCGGCGGCAGCGAGAGATTTTTCAATCTGTTCGAGCGCGCCGCGAACCTCGCGCACAGTGGCCTGCGCCTCTCGGAGTGTGGCGGAGGCAGATTCGGGTGTCCACGGGTCTGCCGAAGGTGCCTGGCCATCCGACTTCTGGATACGCTCGAGGGTTTCCATGATCGCCCGGGAGTCGGCAAGGCTCGACTGGATGCCGGGAAGAAGCCCGCCGATCGCCTCGGAATTTTTTGCCAGCGCGACAGTGAGATTATCGGGCATGCGATCGATCGCCTCGGACGTCTGCCGGGCGCTCTCCGTGAGGCTGAGCACGGCAGGCGCAGCCCCTGTCTGAGCGAGCGCGAGCGAGGTCTGCATCGTAGTGAGGCGGGGCAGGCGTTCGACGTAGAACATGAGGCGCTCTCCGTATTCCACCGCGGCGTCCAGTTCGCCGACCGCACGGCTCACATCGGCGAGAAGCGGAATCCCCCCGCTCGCCTGGCCGGCGGCCGTGCGCGCGGCGACGAGGTCACGCAAGCGGATGTCGGCGACATAAAAACTGCTGGGATTGGACTTCCTGTAATCGGAAACCATGCGATCGAGCTCCTTGCGTTGTTCCCCGGTGATCGTCTTTTTGAGGATACCATCCAGATCGGCGCGGAGGGCGCAGTGGGCTTTCAGGAGAGGCGCGGCGCCGGAGCCGAAGACCTTCGGAATCCAGTAGTCGCGGACGGAACTATGCGCGAGGTCGGTGAAAACCGCCATGTCGAGGAGGTTGCCCGCGGGATTCCGTCCGGCGGCGATCTCCATCGAGGCGGAAGAAAATAGAACTTTCAAATGCTCGGCGGCAGAGCGCTTGACCGGGTCCTTTTCGGACCGGCTGTATCCGTCGAGAGCCTGCCAGATCGCCATCGTGTAGCGATCGGAGAAATCCATCATCTCCTGCTGCAGTGCACGGGCGCGGGACGCCCCGCCCTTCCGGCCGGCCAATGCGTTCGGATCGGAGCTTTTCCGCTGGGGAAAGAGGTCGAAGGCCCGGGCGGGAACAGCCATCATGAAAATGACAGCGAGGGTGAGCTGGATAGCTTTCATGTTCCCAACCAGTCTCTCAACCTGCGGGGTCTAGATAACTTTCCGGCGCAGCGCGCGGCCCGCGAGCGCAAAGGTGCCGAGGCCGAACAGCGCGATTGTGCAGGGTTCGGGGACCGCCGTGGCGGTGACCGACATCCGCAAGGGTGCCGACAGCGCGCCCCCATCGGTCCATGTGACTCCGAAGTCAATGCTCTTCATCGATTGGGGCACACCAACACCGATCGTCGAGAGTGACCAGCTTCCGGATTGCACCGAAAAATAGGGCCCGAATGGATCCGCATAGTTGACATCTTCTTTCCAGTGCCCGCCGCCATTGTCCACGCCCGACACGATAAAGTAGCTGGTGTTGGCGTTCAGGGAGACGCTGCCGGTGAAGACCTTGGGAAAATTGGCGTCAACCAGCGTCAGACGGGCCAGAGAAGCCAAAGGATTGAAATTCCCGCTGTCCACGCTCCAGACTTCCATGAAGAGCGTGCCTGCCGCACCAAAGTCCTCAATCTGCGCGGTCACCCCGGTCAGCGTGTAGGCCGATCCATCGGTCGTGATCGGGGTCGCATACCATGAATCCGGGCCAAGCAAGCGCTGCACAATCTGCATCCCCGGTGTGGGGTCCGGGAAAAGGTTGTCGAGGGTGACAACGGCGCGGGCGGGCACGCCAGGCAAAAATACGAGCACAACCGCCAACACGACTGAGTGGAAACAGATCTTTGTTTTCATAAGCGATTTGACGTCGTAAACAGTTATCACAAAGACGGTTTCCCGGCTATCCATTTACCATGTTCATTTATGTTCGCTTTTCGGATAGCGGTTCGGGCAGGACTGCGGCGGGCTACAGGGGTCGTCAGGAAGCGGCAACGTCATCGCGCAAAATAAAGTCCCAGGCAGATGAACGGGTCGAAAAAGAAGATCGATCAATAAGCCCCTGAATAAGCCTCAGCGCATTTGGTTCCAGGACTCAGCCCCATACTTCTCCATTTCGAGAAGCCTGGCCTCGTGCAGAAAATCTCCGCCGGGTTTGAAAAAGTCCACCGATCCAGCAAGCGATTTGGCAAGGGACGATGGCAACAAATCCCCGTGAAGCGATCCCTGATACAAAAATCCGTCCCTGCCGCGCCGGAGAGCCCCGCCGCAGATTTTCCGACCGCCATGGAGGATATCGTTCAACGCCGGGCTTTCAAAGCAGGCCGCGCCAGGACGGCAGTCCTCCGGCTTTGCGAGCCTTGCTCCAGGCAGCACATTCTCCACCGCGCCCAGAATCGCCTGATGAATTTCCCGATAAATCATTCCGGTCTGCAGGCGGCAAAGTGCATGCGAAGCCGGCACGGCCAGCGCCATCGTCAGATCCTTCCCATGGAAAACGATTCCGCCTCCCGTCCAGCGGCGGATCGCAGGAAGCCCCCTCGCGCTCCCGCGGGCATCCACATAACGCTGCGCGTATCCGAATGTAACGGCTGGTGCCGCCCATCGGTAGAACCGGACGACAGGTCGTCTCGCCAGCCGCAGCAAGGCTTCGTCGAAGGCCATTTGCTCCGGCGCGGTCCTTGCTTCATTGTCCTCCCATACTTGGAGTTCGGATATCATCGATTCATGGCTTATCATCAACGACGACGAATTCCACTCCTTCTGCTTGTCGCGGATGGGAGCGAGTGCTTAGGCTGAGCGCAATTATGGCAAAGCAGGCACTCGGCAAGGGACTCAGCGCGTTGATCAACACGCGCGTTGTCAACCCGACTCCCTCGGAGGAACTTGGCGAAAGGGTGCAGAAGTTGGGGCTCGACCTCATTATTCCAAGCCCGCTTCAGCCACGCGTCGAATTTCCCGCGGAGCATCTCCACGAACTGGTTGAGAGCATCCGCGAACGCGGAATCATCCAGCCGCTCATCGTTCGCAAAGTCGATGGCAGGTATGAACTCATCGCGGGGGAGCGCCGCTGGCGGGCAGCCAGAGAACTCGGCCTTGCCGAGGCTCCCGCCATCGTCCGTGAAGCCAGCGACCGGGAGGTTCTCGAACTCGCCCTGATCGAAAACCTCCAGCGCGAAGGACTCAACCCCATTGAGGAAGCTACGGCCTACCAACGGCTTTCCCGCGACTTCGGACTCACGCAGGAGGACATCTCCAAACGAGTGGGCAAAAGCCGTGCGTCGATCGCCAACGCCATGCGCCTTCTCGATCTCTCCCCCGACGTTCAATCCCTTCTCAAGCACGAGCGGATCTCGGTCGGGCACGCCAAGGTCCTGCTTTCGCTCAAATCGCATGAGGAACAGAAATGGCTGGCCGAGCAGGTCATAAAGCAGGGAGCATCCGTGCGTGTTGCGGAAAAGCTGGCCGCCGCCCACCTTGCAAAAACCGGCCGGACAACCGGCAGACGAAAAGCTCTCGCGCCTTCCGCTCAGGAACTGGCCCCCGCGGTGAAGCGTGTCGAAAATGTTCTCACGCACCGCCTCTCCACGAGGGTCGTCATCCATCACACTGAGAAAAAAGGCTCCATCCATATCGAATACTACGGGGACAAGGATCTCAACCGGATCCTTGCAGTTCTGGGTGTGGCAGAAGAGCGACCATGACCCTGAAAAACCTGTTTGATCCGGCGCTACGGATCATTGATTCCGATTACTTTCCGGGCGGAGCCGAAGCGGTCCGGAACCAGCCGGAAAAATTCGAATTCAAGCGGAGCATTCCGTTCATCGTCCTGCATGTCGGATGCCTGGGTGTCATCTGGACAGGATGGAGTTGGACAGCCGTGGGGCTCGCCGTGTTTCTGTATGTGGTCCGAATGTTCGCGATCACCGGGATCTACCACCGCTATTTTTGCCACAGGGCTTACCAGACGTCCCGGCCAGTCCAGTTTCTTTTCGGTCTGGTCGGACTTACTGCGGTGCAAAGGGGCCCGCTCTGGTGGGCTGCGGTTCACCGCCACCATCACGCGCATTCCGATGAGCCGGTGGATACCCATTCGCCTGTCACGAAAGGATTTCTCTGGTCGCACGTCGGCTGGCTGACCAGCAGCCGGAATTTTCCGACCGACTACCGGATGGTGCGGGACCTGCAGAAATTCCCCGAGTTGGTATTCCTGAACCGATTCGACCTTATCGGCCCCCTGCTTCTTCTCGTGTTCCTCGCCGTGCTGGGATCGGCGCTGCAGGCGTTTGCACCCGGCCTTGGCACGAACGCCTGGCAACTCATTGTGTGGGGATTTTTTATAAGCACAACGGTGCTTTTTCACGCCACCTGCGCGATCAACTCCTTCGCCCACACGCTCGGCTCCAAACGCTTCCCGACCGGGGACGAAAGCCGGAACAGCCTTGTTCTGGCCATTCTGACCCTCGGGGAAGGCTGGCACAACAACCACCACCGCTACCAGGCTTGCGCCAGGCAGGGGTTCTATTGGTGGGAAATCGATGTCTCGTATTACATCATCCGTCTCATGGGGTCTCTCGGCCTTGTCTGGGACATCCGGACCGTCCCAGCAAAAGTCTATGAGGAGGCGGCGCGGATAAAATCGGCAACGCGGTGAAAGAGAGGATCGCCATCGTTGGAACCGGGGTCGCGGGTCTTGGCTGCGCGTGGCAGTTGCGGAATCTCGCTGACATCACGCTCATCGAACGCGACCCTCGTCCGGGAGGACATTCTAATACCGTGGAGGTGGAGGAGGAGGGAAAGCCAGTCAGGATCGACACTGGGTTCATCGTCTTCAACCAGCCGAACTACCCGCATCTGGTCCGGCTCTTTGATGAACTCGGCATCCATACGAAACCGGCCGAGATGTCCTTCAGCGTCCAGCACCTGCCCGAAGGACTCGAATACAACGGCATGGGCATCGGCAGGATTTTTGCCCAGCGCAGGAATCTCGTCCGCCCGAGGTTTTATCGGTTTCTCTATCAAGTGTTGCGCTTTTTCAATCTGGCGCATGCAGCTCTCGCGGATCCCGCCACGCGGGATTTGACAGTGCGGGAGTTCACGGAAAAACACCGGCTGGGTGAGGACTTCCTGAATTTCTATCTCGTCCCGATGAGTTCGGCGGTTTGGTCAACCGACCCTATCCGGATGTTGGATTTTCCGGCGCACGGCCTTCTCCGTTTCTTCAACAACCACGGCTTCCTGGGCGTCACTACCCACCACCCTTGGTTCACGGTTACGGGCGGCGCAAAATCCTATGTGGAGAAAATTCTGGCGGCTGTGCGGCCGGTCTGCCTGCCGGCCAAAGTCGTCGCGGTCACCGAGCACCCGGACCACGTTGCCCTCCGGATCGAGAATGGTGTGCTCGAAAAATTCGACCGGGTGGTGATTGCCGCCCACGCGGACGAAGCGTTGGAGATGCTCGCGGCCCCGGATCCCGCTCAGAAACGGCTTCTGTCTGCATTCGGATACCAGCGAAACACCGTCAGCCTCCACACCGATGAATCGGTCATGCCCGGCCAAAGGCGGGCATGGGGATCGTGGAATTACCGCATGGCCCTGAACGGGCAGGGCGATATCCGGGCGACAACCCACTACTGGATGAACGCGCTCCAGGGGGTCTCAAACAAAAAAAACTATTTCGTGTCCCTCAACGCCAACTCCTTCATTCCCGCGGAAAAGGTTTTATATGAGACGGTTTACGATCATCCGGTATTTACTTTGGACGCGCTGCGGGCACAGGACGAGCTCCCCTCGCTGAACACGCGGTCCCCGCGGCAGCGGCTCTTTTTCTGCGGCAGTTATTTCCGATACGGGTTCCACGAGGATGCCTACGCCTCAGCGGTGAACCTTTCCGCGCTTCTGCGGGTTTTTTTGAGAGCATGAGGAATTCCTGCATTTACGAATGCACGGTCATGCACCGGCGCATCCGTCCGAAAAAGCACGAATTCACTTACAGGATCTTCCTTTTTTTCCTGGACCTCGACGAACTCAGCTCACTCGAAAACAAAATCCCCGTCTTCAGCTCTGACAAACCGAATCTTTATTCGCTCCGGGCAGAGGACTACTTCCAACTCCAATCGGGAACCATTCGCGACAACCTGACAACATTTCTGAGGAGCGAAGGCATCGGGGAGTATCCCGCGAGTGTCCGACTGCTCACGCTGCCGCGTCTGCTCGGTTACACATTCAATCCGATCTCGATCTTTTTTTGTTACGACGAATCCGGCCGTCCCATGACCTCGGTGGTCCAAGTAGGAAACACATTCGGCGAGTTGAAGCCCTACGTGGTTCCGCTCGACGGCGGCCGGTTCCATGTGCGGGTGGTGAAAAACTTCTATGTCTCCCCGTTCTCGGATCTGGATCTCGCGTTCGACTTCCGGTTCGACTTCCCCGGCGACCGCCTGCGCGTCCTGATCGACGACTATTCCGGTGATGAGAAAACCCTCGTGAGCGCGCTCGCCGGAACCCGCCGGGAACTGACCGCCGGGAACCTTCTTTTCCTCACCTTCAAATACCCGCTGGTGACATTGAAAATCATTACGCTGATCCACTGGGAAGCTCTCCGCCTCTGGCTCAAAGGCATCCCCCACCGGCTCAAGGAATCCGACCCGCACCTTCAAAAGGGAGTCTTCCGGGCGAAGGAATCGAAAACCGCGGAACGGGCAAGCGAACCGCGCATTCCAAACAACCCGTGACGCGAGCCGGCTTGAGAGCTAGGCTGCTCGTATGAACAAGAAGAATTTTTCCGATCTGGGTCTGTCTCCCGAGGTCTTAAAAGCGATCGGCGACCTCGGTTTTGAAGAACCCGCGCCGATCCAAGCGGCAGCCATTCCGGTCCTCCTCGAGGGCCACGATGTGGTCGGTCAATCGATGACGGGATCCGGAAAAACCGCCGCGTTTGGGATTCCTGCAATCGAACTTTGCCAGGCCTCCGACCGCTCGGTGCAGGTTCTGATTCTCTGCCCTACGCGCGAGCTGGCGACCCAGGTGGCGGATGAGATCCACAAGCTCTCTTCTCACAAAAAAGGCATCCATGCGGTTCCGATCTACGGGGGCGCTTCTTATGAACGGCAGTTCTACGAGCTGAAAAAAGGCGTCCAGATCGTGATCGGAACCCCGGGCCGGTTGATGGACCACATGGACCGCGGCACGCTGGCGCTCGACAAGGTGAAAATGGTCATCCTCGACGAGGCGGACCGCATGCTGGACATGGGGTTCCGCGACGATATTGAAAAAATCCTCCACGCGACGCCGAAGGAACGCCAGACCGTTTTCTTTTCCGCCACGGTATCCCGGCAGATTCGGGAATTGATCGAGCGGCATTCCAAATCCCCGAAATCGGTCAGCATCCAACAAAAAGAGGTCACAGTCCCCACGGTCGAGCAATGGTATTACGAAACCCCGCAGCGGATGAAATTCGAGGCCCTACTCCGCCTCGTCGATTTTCACGGATACAAACTCGGAATCATATTTTGCAACACCCAGCGCATGGTCGATGAACTGGCGGACGACCTGATCGCGCAAGGGTTCTCGGCGGACCGCCTCCACGGCGGAATCGCGCAGGCGCAGCGGACTCGGGTGATGAACAAGTTCAAAAAGGCGGAATTCGAGTTCCTCGTGGCCACCGATGTCGCCGCCCGCGGCATCGATGTCGATGACTTGGAACTCGTCGTGAATTTCGACCTGCCCTACGATGCCGAGGACTATGTCCACCGGATCGGACGCACCGGACGCGCCGGGCGTAAAGGGATGGCCGTGACATTTGTCTCGGGCAGGGACATCTACAAACTTCAGTATATCGAAAGGTTCACCCGGACAAAAATCCGCCGGGGGACGATCCCGACCGCCGGGGAGGTCGAAGAGCGGAAAGTGGAGTCTCTTCTTGATCAGGTCCGGGAAGTTCTCAACCGCGGAAATCTCTCCACAGCCCAAGTGGATCGCCTCTTGGAGGAAGGATTCAGTTCGACCGATATCGCCGCGTCACTCTTTGTGCTACTCGGCGGTCCAGCAGAAGCACGCCCGGCAACAGAAAATGCTCCGGTCACAACCTCAGCGGAGAAAAAGCAGAAACCTCCGACCACGGAACAGCAGCCTTCGCTCCGCCCTCCCGCCAGGGGAATGCAGTGGGTCCGTCTCAGCGTGGGCCGGGAAACCCGCGTCACGCCCAGAGACATCGTCTCATTGCTCGAAGACTCGCTGGGCTTGCCCGCCCGCTCGGTCGGAATCATCGACATCTCAATCGGCCAATCGTTCGCGCAGGTCGCCGATCAGTATCTCGATGTTCTCAAACATGAATCACGGAAGATTGAAATCCAAGATGGGCATGTTGAGATTTCTTTGATCCCGGTCGAACGAAAAGAATTCTCTCCAAAAAAACATGGAGCAGGCGGGAAATTCCATAAAAAGGAATTTCGTAACAAATCATATTAAGAATCTATATTTCAATATCTTGAAATATTCTTTCGATTCCTGATTTCTCCAGGGCAGATATTGCGACCAGTCGGACCTTGGGATATTTTCGCTTGAAGGTTTTCGTGTTTTCCGCAGACTCCGCGATATCCGCTTTATTTGCGATTACAGCAAATGGCTTTTTCAGCAAAGTCGGGTCGTAAAGTCCAAGTTCTTTGCGCAGGGATTGGTAGTCGGAGATGGGATCGCGACCTTCGCTGCCGGCCATGTCGAGAACGAAGAGGAGCATTTTGCAGCGGACAATATGGCGGAGGAATTCATGTCCGAGTCCCTTGTTTTCATGCGCGCCCTCAATGATACCCGGGATATCGGCGACGGTGATCCGGCGGTATTCCCCGAGATCGACAACCCCGACGACGGGATGGAGGGTGGTGAACGGGTATGGAGCGGTCTTCGGATGGGCTGCAGAGATGGCGCCGAGGAGAGTGGATTTACCGGCATTCGGATATCCGACAAGCCCGATGTCGGCGATCGTGCGGAGTTCCAGATAAAACCAGCCCTCCTCGCCTGAAAATCCCTTGGTGTGCTGGCGGGGCACCCGGTTGGTGGAACTTTTGAAGTGGGTATTACCCTTGCCGCCATCACCGCCTTTGCAAAGCATGAACTGCTGGCCATCCTCGGTCAGGTCGGCAATGGCTTCCTCCTCGACCGGGTCCCCGGGTTGCGCTCCCGCCCGGTGGATGATCGTGCCCACGGGAACCCTCACAATGGTCGGCGCGCAACTGCGTCCGTGCTTGTTTTTCCCCAACCCATGGCCGCCGCGACCGGAGCGGATGAGCGGCTCGAAGAAAAGAGCGACGAGATTGTCGGTGTCGTGATCGGCCTGAAAAATGATGTCGCCACCGTTCCCGCCATCCCCGCCGTCAGGCCCGCCATGGGGGACAAATTTTTCACGGCGGAAGCTGCAGCATCCGTTGCCGCCGTCACCGGCCTTGGCGTGAATGCGAATCTGGTCAACAAATCTCATAATGTGGGGAGCGTGCTTGAGATTGGAGGGCGCGTCGAATGAAAAGCAACCCGCTCAGCTCCGGTGGAGGGACCGCCAGGAAATCTCACGCAGGGCCAAGGCGAACCATGCTGGCATCGCAAAACCCGCAGCAATGATGCAAGCAGTCATCGAAAAAAATGGAATTTCTGAGCCGGTATATCCAGTTGGGGAAAAAGGAAAGACTAGGAGCCCGGAGATCAGAAGCAGCCCGAGGATCCCGCTCACCCATGTGGCTTTCGAGATATGCGCTGTGAGGGAATGGTGGCCGTTGACGAGAGCCAGCAACCCCGCCACAACAGCAAAACAAAATCCACTCCAGGCAATTCCCCCGAGTGCGTCGGAAGGGCGGTGCCAGCCCATGAACAGAACTGCAGTCGCGTAGGATGTACCCATGGCGCCTGCGGCAACGGCGATCCATGGCCGGAGCCGAGGACCGGATATCAGAACGATAGCCAGAGCGAGCGATGTGCCGACGGTGGTATGTCCGCTGGGATAGGTGTCCGAAGAAAAGTAGCCCGGCACGGCTCCTATCATCGGGGACAGCAGTGCTCTCGGAAGAGTGTGTTTCAGAAACTCCGCACCGAAGACAGCGCCTGCCGCAGTGAGAACGGCCACCGCCCCGACAGCAGGACACCGGAACACAAATGACATCAGGAGGATGGAGGCAAAAGCAAGCACCAGAGAACGCTTGGTCACTTCCTGGAGAATATCGGTATCGAAAACTCTCACATCCGAACCCGCGACGAGCCGGCCGGCATACCCTTGATTGTCCCAACGCTGGCCGGCGCTACTGCCGACGAAGAAAATGTATCCGGCCACGAGCAACACCCCTAGCAGCAGGGCTCCAAGGAACAGCGACGAGGCGGACTTCCTTCGCAGCAGCGCTCTGGATTGTTCCGGGGAAAGCAGGTTCATCGGGTTTTGTCGCGAAGGTGAGCCGCAAAATATTCCGCCTGATCTTTCAAGGCGGTGAGTTTTCCGTCGTTCCAGACCACATGGCCGGATCGTGCGATTTTTTCCAGGACGGGCATCTGGGTCAGGAGGATTTTTCGAGCCAGACCAGCATCCACCCCCCTCGCCACAAGGCGGGCCTGCTGAATATCGGGAGAGCAGGCGACCGTAATGGTGATGTCAAAATGCGATGCTGCCCCAGTCTCGAACAGCAGGGGGATATCGACCAGAAGATGGCGCTTTTCTTTGTTGGCGAGTTCCGCTTCCTGCAGCCATGTGCTCCTCACCCGGGGATGGAGAATGGCCTCCAGTCGGGCTTTTGCCGCCGGATCACTGTAAATGATCCGCCGGATCTCGACCCGGTCCGGCGACCGGTCCGGCTTATAGGCACTCGGAGAAATGTCCGCCAGAACTTGCGCTCGCACACCGGAGTCCTCCTCGAGCAGGTGCCTGGCGATGGCATCCGCATCCACCGCTTGTGCCGGGAGGATGGGAGCAAGGAAATCGCGGAAGGTGGATTTGCCCGAGGCGATGCTCCCGGTGATTCCAATGACAGCCATGCCGCGGAGTATGGGACACCTCCGGGGATCGCGTCAAACAGGACTTAATTTCCATAATCCGGCGCGCAGGCTCAAGCCGGGAGAAACGCGTTCCGCGTTCCTCTGCATCAGGCCTTGCTCCGACGGGCGTGTAGCGGAAATCGGAACGATTTTCGCAGGTAAATGCATCCCAGAACAATCAGGCAGAGCGCGGAAGGTTCCGGCACGGTAAAAATGTCGGTGATCCCGTTGTTGCTCATTCCGGCAGCGGTTGCCAGGACCGACTGGTCCCCGCTTGAGGTCAGTTCGTAAAACGATTCCACGGTGCGAAGCAGGTTGACGTTGTTGACCCCCGCGCCCGGCTCTGCGTGGGCACCGGGCGCTGCCAGATTGGCACCGTAAAAGAGCATGGCGATCTGGTTCGGCCCGCTGGTCGAGTCCGTCTGCTTGAATCCCAGGTCGGGAGCCGTGAGCCCCGACGGGTTTGTCCCTCCGTCCGGCCCGTTCCCGTTGTCGGCAACCGGCGTCTGCCAGTCATGCGTCGAGTCTTCGTCCCATGTCACGATGAGCAGGCTGTTATGGCTTCGCGCCCATTCCGCATACCCGCCGAGATTCGCGGACAGCCACGCGTCGCCATTCTGGACAGCCGTCGACGACTCCGAGGTGTTTGAGACCTCGCCCCCAGTGCTGTTGTAGTCGTGCATGTCGTGGTTCAGCGCGGGAGTGACGAAGGATACCTTCGGCAGGCTCGAGTAGTCGGCATTGCTGCCCGAGGGAAACTGCGTGGCAAAGTCCTGCGTGATGCTCGCCGGATTTCCGCCGTTGATATTCGTGAAGCCCAGCCAGGGAACGTGGCGGTTCGCGTAATTGTAATTGTATCCGGGAGGAGGAGTTTCGCCCGTGGCGAGAGGGGGTTGATAGTAATTGGTTACCGGAGTGCCGGTCGTCCCCGAATCCACATAACCCCCGAAGAAATTCGTGGACGAAAATTTCGTCTGGAGCGCGGTGTAGATGTTGCCGGTGCTGAAAACCGGCCCAGGAGTGTCACTCCAGTAGGGTTTGTCGCCGGTGATTCCCTGGTTGCTCCCGGAAAACAGCCAGAAATAGTTCGGCTGGCTCGGGTGCTGCTCGCCGTAGGCGTTTGTGATCAGCACACCGTTTGTGGCCAGCGTGCTGTTGATATACGGCGCATCCGAGGAACCGATGATCTGGTTGTAACCA
>Ga0194054_10000273_pt1 | contig 27012 bp, 21 predicted proteins | sample SepL2210m_MetaG_FD_163628 | JGI IMG/M metagenome (GOLD analysis project Ga0194054, IMG submission 163628) | Anoxic zone freshwater microbial communities from boreal shield lake in IISD Experimental Lakes Area, Ontario, Canada - Sep2016-L227-10m | ecosystem: Environmental > Aquatic > Freshwater... | reverse complement strand
CTTCCCGGCCAAGCGCTACTCAACCCCTACGAATTCCACCGTTATTAAAAACCACGCCCGTACTACTCATTAAGCCTAGCTCTTCGATAGCCATTACGTCCGAACGCAGCTACGCTGAAAAAGTTTCCGACCGCTTACAGAGTTGGATTCAAAGTGTGGGCATCCCCGTTAATCCGGTATCCGATGACCAGTTCGCCACTGGTATATTCCCCGATGCACGCATCGCCATCCTGCCATATAACTCCACCCTAAGTGCGAGGGAGTTGCTTGCCTGCCGTCGGTTTGTGGAGGGCGGAGGGAAATTAATTGTGTTGTTTTCAGCAGACCCGAAGCTCGCCACCCTGATGGGATTCCGCCTGGGCACTCCCATGCGAGCGCCAGGGGCCGACTCGTGGAACGCATTCTGTTTTATTGAGAACGCTCTTCCCTCCGCCCCCCTGCGGATTGAGCAAACATCAGTCTCTCTCCTCCCCGCTTACCCCGCCGAACAGAATGCACGGGTGATCGCCTGGTGGGAAAGCACGTCCGGCCACCTTCCTCGCGAACCCGCCTGGCTTCAATCAGAACGGGGCTTCTGGATGTCGCATATCCTGCTGGAAAGCGATGTCCCTGCAAAAAAACGCCTTCTTATCAGCCTTCTCGGAGCCTGTGATCGCAACTTATTGAGGGCCGCCGCCTCCCATGCCGTCAATGAAGCCGGGAAACTGGGCAAATACCAAAGCGCCACCCACGCGATTGATTCCATCCGACTTCAGGCCCAGAACAATAATGCCAGCATGACCGCGCAACCCTTTCTGGCCAAAGCAGAGCGCCTCAGAGTTGAACTTCCTCTTGATTATCAGAATGGAAACTATGCGCAGGTTATTCAGTCAGCTTGCCTATTGGATGCCACCCTGACGGAAGCCTTTGCCTCAATTCAACGAGCAAAAAGAAACGAATTTCGAGGTGTGTGGAATCATTCCGGAACAGGCTTTGGTCCCGGCTTGTGGGACCCGACCTGCCAGACGCTTGCCCAGGCGGGCATGACGGCCGTTCTCCCCCACGTTCAACGTCCCTGGTGCGCTCACTACCCCAGCCGCCTGATACCCGCCTCGGATATCCTGACGCGTTACGGCGATCAGATGGCCGACTGTTGTGTCGCTGCCAAACGCCATGGTCTCGAAACACACGCCTGGGTAATTCTCTGGAATATGGAAGGCGCACCGGACAATGCCCTGGTGCCCTACCGGAAAGCCGGACGGCTTCAGGTGTCATCAGCTGGCACCCCCATTTCCTGGCTCTGTCCATCCCACCCCGCCAACCGGGCGCTTGAACGCGCCCTGATCAAAGAGTTAGCGGTGCGCTATCCGCAACTCGACGGTATCCACCTCGACTATACCCGGTTCAAATCGCAGGATTATTGCTACTGTAATGGCTGCCGATCCCGCTTCGTTCAAGCCACCGGCACCTCCATCAAACACTGGCCGGCGGATGTCCGCAGCGGCACTAGGCAAGCCGCATTCCGGCAATGGCGCAGGAATCTGCTGACCCAATTCGTGAAGGATATCCACCAGGATCTAAACCAGATCAATCCCAAAATGAAACTCTCGGCATCCGTCTACCCCATTTACCCTGGAGTTCGCGATTCCATTGCTCAAGACTGGGGCGAGTGGCTCAGACTGGGGTTACTGGACTTTGTGTGCCCCATGAGTTATACCGCCAATTCCAACAAATTCATCGAATGGTACCGCAAGCAAGTCTCGTATCCTGGCGTCGAAGGCAAGGTGTATGCAGGCATTGGGGTCACCTCCATGGAATGCCGCCTCACTGCCGTGGAGACCATCAGCCAAATCAATGCCTTGCGCCAGGAAGGGGCTACCGGCTTCACCCTCTTTGAAGCCAATCCCACCCTGAAAAACGATATCCTTCCTTATTTGCAAATGGGGACGACAAAGTAAGCTGATAGGTTGCTAAGTTGATGAGTTGTTGAGTGAAATCGCAAAAGACTTTTTATCTCCGCAACAACTCATCAACTTGACAACATAACAACTGGCCATCTCCTCCACTTGATTGCTTTGACCGCGTCGGACTTCTGCGCTATTTTTTCAGTTCGCATGAATGAACCCAGTCAAAACTATACAACTGAACTGCTTGTGGTCACAGTCTGTCACGGACTGCTGATCGGGGCACTCATTGCCGTTTCATTCATTCATGGCTGCGACGCTCCGGTCTCAGATATCAGCTCCCCCATGGAACTGATTATCGAGGCACCGCCCAGTGACTCCAGTCCGATCCCCACTGAGCTTGCCCCTCAACCTCCTCCCGAAAAAGCACCGGAGAAAACGCCAGACAAGCAAGTTGAAGAACCGAAGGAGGACACCCAGCCCGACCCGGATGAAGTCCCTGTACTGAAGCCAAAAGAAAAAGACAAACCCAAAAAGAAATCTGACCTCAAACCACCGGAACCGGCCAAGCAGGACAGTAAAACATCCAAAATCAAGATTAGTAACAAGATCGTCAAACGTCCCCTTCCCAGCGGCAAGGGAAAACTCACGGCCGAAGAAGTTCGCAAACTCCTCGATCGGGGCGCAAAAATAGGTAAAAAGTCCAGCCTTTCCGAAGCTGATATGCGGCGCCTGTTGAATAGCGACAGCAAGTTCGGGGAAGGCTCAGCGGTAACGCAGGAATTCATCGTCCTCGATATGGTGCGCCAGGCTATGTATCGCGCCTGGAATCAGCCCACGGATATCGGGATTGCCGGGCTGGTCACCCGCGTGGAATTGACCTTTAATCCGGACGGCACCATTGTCGGTAGCCGGATTCTCAGTAGTTCAGGGAACAAGACCATGGACGCCTCAGTTATGCGCGCCGTTGAATCTGTCCGCCGCGTGAGCAACCTGCCGGCCGGCTATCTTTCCTCCCACCGCCGTATCCCGGTTGCGTTTGAATTGACAGGAAACAATTGAAGGAGATAATGCGCCACTTATGAAAAGAATTATTATATTTTCGTTTCTTTCACTCTCGCTCATCTCTATCGCCCCCGCGCAGGAAGTCCGGGTGGTCAAAGCCTCAGGCTCCAAAACCAGTCTGGATGTATCTACCTTTGGGGCCGCTGGTGCCAATGGCTTCGTCTTCCGCCAGACCCTCACCTCGGACCTTGAGCGGTGCGGTTGGTTTTCACTAGTCCGTTCCGCCTCTTTTACTGTCACCGGATCATGTCATGACAATGCCGGTACCCTCACCGTCGACTGCCAGGTCTTGAATGTCCTGAAGTCCAGCGTGGTGCTCAGCAAAACCTACACCGATTCCTCCCCCAATGCCCGCCGACTTGCACACAAGGTGGCCGATGACATCATCATGTCCATTAAGGGCTTTCGAGGTATTTGTTCAGGTCGTATCGTCATGATCGGAACCGCTACCGGGAACAAGGAGCTTTACACCTGCGATGCCGACGGCGGCAATCTGCACCAACTCACTCACGACAAATCCATCAGTATGGCCCCACGGTGGTCGCCCGATGGCTCAAAAATTGTCTACACCTCATTTCTCAAAGGCTTTGCCGATATCTACATGATTGATTCGGCATCAGGCAAACGCTCTGTGATCTCACGCAGTCCAGGAATCAATATGGCCGGCGCCATCTCGCCCGGTGGCGGAGAAATGCTGATGGTGCTGTCCAAGGATGGCAATCCCGAGGTTTATTCAAAATCGTTCGGGAGCGGCCAACTGATCCGCCTGACCCGTACGCCACGAGCGGGTGAAGCCAGCCCGACCTGGTCGCCTGACAGCTCTCAAATTGCCTATGTCTCGGATATGGCTGGTGCCGGCTCACCCCAACTTTACGTTATGGATCGTAGCGGGACCAGCCGGCGCTTGACGTCACGCGGCAAGGAAAACGTCGATCCCGATTGGGGCGCCAACAACCTGATTGCTTTCAGCAGCCGTCGGAGCGGTCTCTATTCCGTATACATCATCAATCCCGCAACCATGGAAGAACGGCAGGTCAGTCCCTCTGATGGTAATTACGAAGATCCCTCCTGGGCTTCCGACGGCCGACACCTCGTTTGCGCCAAACGGGAAGGTGGCGGAACAAGGATATATCTCCTTGACACCATGGGAGATACCCCCGTATGTTTGACGCCATATGGTGGAAGTTGGTCCGCGCCTTCGTGGTGTGCGAAATAATCCATTTGATTGATTTAACTGAACGCAAAAAGGAATAGATAGTAATGAATACACGTTTCGCAGTTTCGATGATTCTCGTGAGCGCCATGGCCGTTTCAATGACCGGTTGCAAAGGATTGTTTGGCAAGAAAAAGGGAGCCAATGACGGCGTCTCTGACGTTACCCTCACCGATCCAAGCCTTTTGGATGGACAAAATGGTAACCGTATCGGAAGCGGCTCCGGCCAGATTATCGACGCCCAGCTCTCTGCGGTTCAATTTGCTTTTGACAGCGCACTGGTGGACGAAACCGAGCGCGCCAAGGCGGAAGCCGCTGCCAGTTATTTGAAGGCCAACGCGGGCACATTTGTGACTTTGGAAGGTAATTGCGATGAACAGGGCAGCGCTGAATACAACATGTCGCTCGGCGAACGCCGTGCTCAAGCCGTACGCACTTACCTGATGAATCTGGGCATCGACAGCACCCGCATCCAGACCAAAAGTTTCGGCAAGGAAAAACCGAAAGATCCCGGTCACGACGAAAAAGCCTGGTCGGTCAACCGCCGCGTTGAGTTCGTTGTGATGAAATAAGCACACGCTCATACGTTACAAAAAGCCCCGGCCCAAAACCGGGGCTTTTTTATTGGCTGAAATCATGGTAGTTGTATTTGATTATGAATTTCAGCCAGCCCATCTTAGCCTTCTTCGGGGACATCGGCGCGGGGGAGGTGCTCGTTATTCTTGCCGCTATCCTGATTCTATTCGGCGGCAAGGGGCTCCCACCCATTGCACGCAAACTGGGTAAAATCATGCAGGATCTGCAAAAGGGTGCTCAAGAATTTAAAAAACAACTTTTGAGCGCTGATCACGAACCTCCACAAAAGCCACCTGATTCCGATAAAGGTAATTAGTCCATGGAAGAGTCATCCAAGCCCTTCCTCCACCACCTTGAAGATTTGCGTCGGGCGCTAATCTGGAGTGCCGTGTCCGTATTTCTCGGGATGGGGGCAGCCTGTGCGTTTGCCCCACAGTTCTTCAAAATCCTCAAGCGACCGTTAATCGGCGTAGTGCCAGACCCCGACACTTTTCTCCAACCGCTCGACGTCACCGGGGGACTCTCTGTCGCCATGCAAACCATCATCTGGGGCGGCCTGCTGTTCAGTGCGCCAGCGATTCTTTTTTCTATCTGCTGGTTTGTCTTTCCAGGACTCACCTCGCGGGAACGACGGGCACTATTGGGCGGGCTCCTCTTCGCTACGTTCCTCTTCATCGGGGGGGTTACCCTGTGTTATTTCTTTGCCCTTGGCCCGGCACTGGCCATGATGCTGTGGGTCAATGAATGGCTGGGTATTCACGCACAATATTTCTCCGTCACGAGTTACATCGGGTTCGTGCTTAAACTCATGCTGAGTTTCGGCATCACATTTGAATTACCCGTGATCCTCCTGGTTCTGGGCCAATTAGGGGTGCTCAATTCCCGGCAACTGCGAGATAAGCGCCGTTACGCCATTATCATCATTCTGATTGTTGCCGCCATCATCACCCCCTCGCAGGATCCCTTCAGTCAATTGATTCTTGCCAGCCCGCTCATTGCCCTTTACGAACTCTGCATCTGGCTGATCTGGTTCCGTGAAGAAAGAGCTTGAGCAGAAGCGGGCTAAGGCCTAGCATGCTTCAAACGGGTTGAAAATTTTAGATTAACGGTGCGCTATGACAACAGTCCGAACAATCAAACTGAAAAGAAGCTCACAAGCCTACGGGGATTCCGCCGGTTCGAATAATCTTTCATCACCGATGGCACCAGAGAGCGAACAGCCTCAGGAAGTTGCCACCCCTACAGCCCCTGCCCCCGCAAGTGATCCAGCTCCCGAACATGAAGAAGCAGCACCCAAAACGGCTCAGGGAAAGTCCACGGTCGTGTTCATGCTGATCGCCCTCTTCGCAGTCATAGGACTCCTGGTCATTCTGGGTCTGCAAAACTCCGAAATATCTTTCTACCAGGCGGTCCCTTCGGTCTGGTAATCCGGACATAACGGGCCGCCCTATCCACACGGCTCACGCGAGGTTCGCCATCCAAAGTTCCATCGACTTGCTAGATCTATCTTTATGAATGGCGAACCTTGGCGAGCCATGATTTGGCGCCACATCTTTGGGCTTGAGCCTGGCTTCATGTAATTTCATAATGATACCTTTTAGGGGATTTCCAATGAAACAACATTTTGTAATCATCATGATCGTTCTGGCCCTGGGCTTGATGACGGGCTGCCGGAGCCTGCCCGCACGCCCGCCTCAGTTGACTCCCGCCAGGGATACCAATTCCGTGCTGACCATCGACAACTCCGAAGATGAGGCCTACCGTCAAATCCGAATCCTCACCAAGACCATGTTGCTCGTCCGGCAAAATTACGTTGATGAGTCAAAAGTGAGCTATTCCAACCTCGTTTCCTGCGCCCTGAAAGGAATGCTTCAATCACTCGATCCTTTCAGCCAGTACATGGATCCGGTTGCCTATAAGGAACTGCAGGAGGAAACCCAGGGGAAATTCGGAGGAATAGGCATTCAAATCAGCATCAAGGATAATACCTTGACGGTGATCAGCCCCATCGACGATACCCCTGCCTCCCGGGCCGGCATTCTCTCCGGGGATAAAATTGTTGAAATCAACAGCAACAAAACCGACGCCCTGGATATGCGCGACGCCATCGCCCGTCTGCGAGGCACCCCGGGTACCCCGGTTTCCATCAGAATCCTGCGCGGCGGGGAGTTCAAGGATTACACCCTGACCCGCGAAGAAATCAAAATCGCCAGCGTTAAGGGAGCCCGGATGCTGGATGAGAACATCGGCTACATTCGTATTACTGAATTCAGTAATCCCACCGCACCTGCCCTCCGGAAAGCGGTGGAGGAGCTCCTGGCTAAAAACATGAAGGCGCTGGTACTCGATCAGCGGAATAATCCTGGCGGATTGCTTTCCTCTTCGATCGAGGTCAGCGAAATGTTCCTCCCCAAAGGCGCGGTCATCGTCTCCACGCGGGGTCGGGGCGCCTCGTCGCAACAAGCGCCCGCCAAAGCTGGTGGCCCGGTGCATTTCACCCGCTTTCCCATGGTCATTCTGGTCAACAGCGGTTCAGCCAGTGCTGCTGAAATTGTTTCGGGTGCCTTGCACGACAATAAACGCGCCGTACTTGTGGGCGAAACCACCTTTGGCAAAGGTTCGGTTCAAAATATTGTTCAGATTGAAGATGGCGCAGCAGCACGCATTACCACGGCTCATTATTATACCCCCAGCGGACGCTGCATTCATGAAAAAGGCATTGAACCGGATATCTCTGTTCCCGTGCCCCCCGAAGAGTGGCAGCTGGTACAGTTGAAACGACTGACACTGGAGACCCCTAACCTGATGGATCCGAAAAATAAGCCAGCTGATCTCGACAAAACAACAGATCGGCAATTGGATCGTGCCGTTGATCTGCTCAAGGGCCTCTTGATATTCAAGGATCTGAAAAGTGAAATCTAATATGAACATCCTCGGCATCGAGACCTCTTGCGACGAAACATCAGCCGCGGTCGTTCGCGACGGACATACCGTCCTTTCAAATATCGTTTTTACCCAGATCGCCCATCACCGTCCCTATGGCGGAGTGGTGCCGGAAATCGCTTCCCGCATGCATGTCGAACATTTGCCGGAAGTGATCAACGAGGCCCTCCAGTCCTCGGGCCTTTCCTGGGCCGACATCGATGGCATCGCCGTCACCAATGGCCCCGGATTGGCCAGTTCCCTGCTCGTCGGGCTCGCCGGCGCCAAAGGACTTGCCCTCCGGCTCAATAAGCCCTTGCTCAGTATCAACCACTTGGAAGCCCACATTTACTCCATCTTTCTTGATAATCCGGAACTGACACCGGACTCGCTCTGTCCGTTTCTCGCTCTGATTGTTTCCGGGGGACATACCTGCTTCATTCAGGTTAACCGCATCGGCGAATACCGCCAATTGGGACGCACCGTAGATGACGCCGCAGGTGAAGCCTTCGACAAAGGCGCGAACCTTCTGGGGTTGGGCTATCCCGGCGGTCCCGCCATCGATAAAACCGCGCGGAATGGAAGCAAGGAGTTTGTCACCTTTCCCCGCGGCTTTGTCAGCAAGATCCCTTCTCGTATGCCGAACCTCCTCCCAAAATATTGCGTCAGCTTCAGCGGCCTGAAAACGTCCCTGCTCTACCACATTAAGAACCATCCCCTGGGGAGCGGACCTGATGCAGACGTCAACAATCTGGCCGCCAGTTATCAGGAAGCCATTGTGGACACCCTGGTCAAACGCGCCACCTATGCGGCAGACACCGCCAAGGTTATGGCCGTCGTCGGCGGCGTTTCCCTCAATTCAAGACTACGCGAAAAGTTTGCGGCCATGGCCGAGAAAAAGCGACTGCGCCTGATCCTGGCGAAACCCCGTTATTGTACGGATAACGCCGCCATGGTGGCAGGACTTGCTTTTCATAAAATGGCAACCCGCCTGCCGCTTGACCAGGCCATGGCCCTCGACGTTGATCCGAACCTGGGAATCGGCACAAATTGAGTATGAAATATCGATTTATCCCCAATTCATGGAAAATCACCCCCTTGCTTTTCTTCTGCCTGACAGGGATCTGTGCCGCAGGTTGGTTTGACTGGGAGGCCCAAAAAATTATTGTGGTGCAAGGAACTTCCTCCCTATCGGACTCCACAGAAAAAACTCAAGCCATCCGACTTGCGAAACAAATCGACACTTGGCTAGCAGATGTCGGCGCACCTCATAAACTGTTAACCGATAACGACATTTCTCCTTGGCGTCTTTGGAGAACACGTGTCGTTATACTCCCCTACAACCTGCATCCCACACCCCTTGAACTCAAGACCTTTCAAGGCGTAATCCGCTCAGGCGGCATTCTGATCGTCTGTTACGGCATGGACGAAGGCCTCGCCGCATTGATGGAGGTGAAGCTGGAGGGGTACCGTCCGGCTAAGTCTATAAATCAATGGGCATCCTTTGAATTCGACCGTACGACAATGCCTGGTCTTCCTGCAAAAGTATTTCAATCGTCACAGCATCTTGTCCCGGCTCTCCCCAACTCCGGAACGGCACATGTGATCGCCTACTGGCAGGACGCCAAGGGAACCCGTACCCCTGAAACCGCTTGGATCAGAAGCAAGGCCGGTTTCTGGATGAGCCATATTCTTCAACCGGGTGACGACGAGAACAAACGCCAGATGTTGCTGGCAATGCTGGCTACCGTCATCCCTGACATCTGGGGGCAGGCGGCAGAACACCGCCTCTCCCCACGCCGCCCTTTTGGTGAATATGACAGCCTGAAAACGGCCTGCCGTGTACTCGCACAAAGCCAACCGTCCAGCTCAATCATCTCAACAGACTGGAAAAGCTACACTACGGCACAGGCCTGGCTGGCAGATCTCACAAGACGCTATGCTCAACGGAGTCTTACCAACGCCTTTTCTCTACGGGGGGTCTGGCTTGATGAAGGGGCCTGCCCGACCGCTGACTCCTGGCCTGCCATCGAAGCAAACCTTCTGCGACTGAATCTCAATACCGTCTTTTTCCATGTTGGCAATCCGCTCACCCTGCGGCGTTCCGCGCAGCAACTGCCCGTACCCGTCATCGCTGCAAGACTACGGAATAAATCGACACGACCTGCGCTTCACGCCTGGTTCAGCTGCATGAATCTCGAAGGGGCCACAGCGGAACAACTTAAACCCCTGCGGGAACAAGATCGCCTGCAAGTTTCTGATAGTGGGGAAACGTTAAACTGGCTCTGCCCGTCACACCCGGAAAACCAGGCCTTGCTGGCCAAGACAGCCACCACCCTGGCCGAGGATAAACTATTCTCAGGCATTCATTTGGACTATATCCGGTATCTAAACAGCCACTCCTGTTATTGTCCGGGTTGCCGCCAGCGCTTTGAACAGGCGCTAGGCCACCCGGTTCTCCGTTGGCCTGAAGCCACTCAATCCGGCACGTTTGCCCAGGCCTATCAGACCTGGAGGGCCGACCAGATTTCAGCCTGTGTTAACGCCATGAGTAAGGCCATCCATGCGGTCGATCCTGACATACAAGTCTCGGCCGCCGTATACGGGGCAACTCCCGCCTGTTTTGCTTCCGTGGGGCAAGACTGGCCTGACTGGCTCCGGAGGGATTCCATTAATTTCGTCTGCCCGATGAATTACACCTCAAATCTACAAGCTTTTCAGGCACTTCTAGATGCCCAAAAGGCCCTCCCTCAAGCACACCGCATCTATCCAGGCATCGGACTCTCCTCCTCCCAGTCCCAACTTTCACCCGATCAGACGACCGCTCAACTCATTCGGATCCAAAATGCCGGCTTTTCCGGTTTTGTGTTGTTTGAGTACAATCGTTCAATGACAGCAGGATTCAATGAGTAGAGCCACCACATCATTTATTCTTTTATGTGTCCTCTTTTTTGCCGGAGTTGCCCAAGGCGCTAACAAACAAGGCGGGCTGGTACTTCAGTTTGACGATGGCTGGTCGAGTTGGGCCACCGTCATCGCCCCGGAGATGAAAAAAGCCGGAGGGGTCGCGACCTGCTTTGTTAATAATCAAAACTTGCGCAGCGGACGCATCACCACTGAAGACCTCCTCTCCCTTCAAAACACCTACGATTGGGAGATTGGCACCCACACCTGGCATCACCTGAACGCCCCAGCCTATGTTCGAAAGAATGGACTGGATCGCTGGATGAACGAGGAACTCACCAAATCGATCAGTGAACTCCGGGCGCTGGGGCTGAATATCCAATCCCTGGTATTTCCCTTCAATGCGTTCGATAAAAAATTGGCAGAAGCCGTATCCCCGCTGATTGAAACCTATCGCCGCTCCGAACGGCTCTCGCTGGCCAGTGGCTTAAGCGCCAATCAATCCATCCCTGGCACGGCCATCGACATGGCCCATTATGTGCCGCCAGATTTGCTCAAACAATGGATCGATATGGCCGCCGAACGGAATCTGATCCTTTTTCTCTACGGGCACCGTATTCTGCCAGACAGTAGTTTTGTCACCGGCACCGTAGTTTCCGTCACCAGCACCACACTTACCGCTGTCGCGGAGGTCACGCTCCCCAAAGGCACCGATTTGGTGCTGGCCCCCGACATCAGTCGCCGAGCCAGTGTTGACTACTTCAACATCTGCAAAGTAACGGGTAAAATCATTGAGGTGGACCGGGCGGATTTAACAACCAACACGCGACCAGGCGCCCAATTCCTGATAGGTGAAGCCTACAGCACCCGCCTTTCGGATTTTCAAATCCTGATGGAATATGCTGCCTCCAAAGTGAATTTTTACACAATTCATGACATCGCCACCGGAAAACATCTCAAGGGGCCCCCTAACAGCCCATAACTATTTTATTGACGTTACCCCCCGTAATATCATAGAACACCAACACTTTTCTGAATCTTAACCGATTCCCTTTGTTGCGGCACAACCTACTCCACATCTTCCCTCTCTATGATCAAGATTGCATTAACCGGCGGAATCGCGTGTGGGAAAAGTTTGACCGGAGAGATGATGCAGGCACAGGGGATACCCGTGTGTGATACGGACGAAATAGGCCATGCAGTGCTGGAGCAGGATACAGCCATCGGAGCGGCTTTGATTAAGGAATTCGGAACTGAAATTGTTGGATCGGATGGTCATATTGACCGGCAAAAACTTGGACGAAAAGTTTTTACTGACCCTGTAAAACGGGCCCAAATTAATAATTTGACGCATCCTGTGATCCTGAAGCGACTGGATGAATGGATGGCCACCCAGGCGGCAGCTTCAGATCGTGCGGTCGCCATCATTCCATTGCTATACGAAATCGATGCGCAGGCGGCGTGGGATGTTGTTATTTGTGTAGGGGCACCGGAGGCAGACCAACTCCGGAGACTTACAGAACGGGGGCTTTCATTGGAGGACGCCCGGGCCAGAATCGGGGCACAAATGAGTCAGGCCGAGAAACTCGAGCGCGCCGATTATGTTATTTATAATTGCGGAAGTAAGTCATTGTTGGAAAAGCAGGTAAATCAGGTATTGCGGGGAATCCGCGGAGAGTAATTATGGACGATAGACAACCGAATTTAGGCAGACCAGACTCAGGTAGACCAGATCCAGGAAGACCGGATCGTCGCCGGGGAGGCGGCGGACATCGCAGTCGTGGTGGACGGCCCCAACATAGACGGCCCCCGAATCCGGACATGATGATTGATCGGCCGCCACAACACCTGCCCCCTCCGCAGAACAATGGCCCAATGGCCCCTCAAGAGCAAGCGTCCCTGCCCCTCACAACGGGTGAATATCAGCCAACCATAGCCCCCCAGCCATCGATGGATGGACATTCCATGCCGGATACGGGCGCCGGGCATCCCCCATCGGCTCCCCGCCAACAAGGAACTCCTCAATCCCTGAATCTTTCAGATCTTCAATTGCGGCCAGTCCCCGAGCTGCACCTCATGGCAGAAACTTACGGGCTCATTGATTTGGGCGCCCTGAGAAAGCATGAATTGATCTTTGAGATCATGAAGGCCAACGGCCGCCTGAATGGGACCCTGCACGGGAAAGGCGTACTGGAAATCCTGCCCGATGGCTTCGGATTCCTCCGCTCACCGTATTACAATTACCTGCCCTGCCCCGAAGATATCTATGTTTCTCCCTCCCAAATCCGCCGCTTCGCCCTGCGAACCGGCGATCTGGTAGCAGGCGAAATCCGGGCGCCAAAAGACAAAGAACGTTTTTTTGCCCTGGTCAAGGTGGACACGATCAATCTCGGTGAACCCGAAAAGTCAAAGGGCAAGGTTCCTTTCGAGAATCTGACCCCGCTTTTCCCGGATCGCCGGTTCATTCTGGAACGGGAACCCAGCGAAGTCTCCATGCGCGTCATGGATCTCTTTACCCCCATCGGCATGGGTCAGCGCGGCCTGATCGTCGCACCGCCCCGAACCGGTAAAACGGTGCTTCTCCAGAAAATTGCCAACAGTATCTCGACCAATCATCCCGAGGCTTACCTGATCATCCTGCTCATCGACGAGCGCCCCGAGGAGGTCACGGACATGGAGCGTACCACCAAGGCGCACGTGCTCAGTTCGACCTTCGATGAGCCGCCAGAGCGGCATGTCCAAGTCGCCGAAATGGTGATCGAGATGGCCAAGCGTATGGTGGAATGCGGCAAGGATGTCTGCATCCTGCTCGATAGTATCACGCGTTTAGCGCGTGCCTACAATACGCTACAGCCCCATAGCGGGAAAATCCTCTCGGGTGGTGTGGATGCCAACGCCCTGCACAAACCCAAGCGTTTCTTCGGGGCCGCCCGCAATATTGAGCACGGCGGAAGCCTGACCATTATCGCCACAGCCCTGGTGGATACCGGAAGCCGCATGGACGAGGTGATCTTTGAAGAGTTCAAGGGTACCGGCAACATGGAACTCTGCCTGGATCGAACCCTGGTAGACAAGCGCATCTTCCCGGCTATCAATGTGGAAAAATCGGGTACCCGCAAAGAGGAACTCTTGCTCCATCCCGATGAGCTGAGTAAGATCTGGATTTTGCGTCGTGCTGTCAACGGCCTCCAACCGGTGGAGTCGATGGAATTGATTGTAAATAAATTGAAGAAAACAAAGAGTAATGCCGAATTTCTGATGGCAATGAAAGAATAAGGGAGAATAGAGAATACTTATGAAAGTAATAGTTGAACAAATCGGGCCCTGCCGTAAATCTTTGCGCATTGAAGTCCCGACAGAACAAGTGACAACCGAATATCAGCAAGTCATCAAGTCCATTGCCGCACGAGCCAGGATCCCCGGCTTCCGGCAGGGAAAAGCCCCGGCGGCAATTGTCGAGAAGCAGTTTTCAAAGGACGCCCTTGAAGAAACCCGCGAACGACTGGTTCCCATGGCCTACCAGACAGCACTCAAGCAGGAAAATCTCAACCCTGTCGCCGTAGTGGATGTCAGTGATGTTCAGATTGCCAAACAGCTTCCCCTGACATTTAAGGTCACCGTGGATCTGGTTCCTGATTTCGCCCTCCCCCCCTATAAGGGCATTGCGGTCTCAAGCCTTAAAGTTGAAGTCAAGGAAGAGGACATTGAGCAGGTGCTTACCAGCATCCGCGACCGTAGCGCCCACTTTGAAGTGGTCACTGGCCGGGCGGCTCAGAAGGAAGATGTCGTGGAAATTGACTACAGCGGCACCTGCGACGGAGGAAAGCCTATGAGCGAAGTCGCCCCGGATCGCACCGAATTGGCTCAGGGCAAGGATTTCTGGGTATTGCTTTCGGAAAAAATGCCTGAGTTCTTACCCGGTATTAAAGCCCTGATCGAAGGCATTGAAGTCGGTCAGACTCGCGAGGTCACCATCAACTTCCCTGCCGATTATCGCGCCAAGTCCGTGGCCGGCAAGTCTGCACTCTATACCATCACCGCCAAGGGCATCCGGGAACGGAAATCCCCTGAGCTGACTGATGACTTCGCCAAGACGGTCGGGGCTGATTCTGTCGCCGACTTACGGGTAAAGATTCAAGAGAACCTGCTGGCTACCGCCAAACTGACTGAGGCCAACCGCCAAAAGGACGAAATCGTCAAGTGGGTCATGGAACATACTCCACTCACCGACTTGCCCCAATCGCTGGTTGAGGAAGAGGCCCGCCATATTATCCAGGACGTGGTTCAGGAAAACATGCGCCGCGGCGTTAGCAAAGATGACATTGAGTTGCATCGCGAAGATATCTTCAATCGGGCCGCACAATCGTCCTCAGAACGCGTTAAAGTGAACTACATTCTCACCCGCATCGCGGATGATGAGAAAATCACCGTTTCTGAAGCCGATATGGAAAAACGCTTTAACGAAATGGTTACCCAATACGGACAAAGCCCTGAAAAGCTGAAGGCCGACATGGAAAAACGTGGCGCCATGGAAACGCTCCGCCGGAACCTGCGCCTTGAAAAGGCCGTAGATCTCCTGCATGCGGCAGCCACCATCACCCCGGAAGGCTAAAACTCAACATGCAAACAACTCATCAAATGCTGGTGCCGATGGTCGTCGAACAGACGGGTCGCGGCGAACGGGCTTACGACATCTATTCACGCCTGCTGAAAGATCGCATCATTTTTATTGGAAGTGGCATCGACGATGATTCAGCCAGTCTGATCATCGCCCAAATGCTTTTCCTGCAAAGTGAAGATGCCGAAAAGGATATCAGTCTTTACATCAATTCGCCGGGTGGATCAGTCACTGCAGGAATGGCCATCTACGACACGATGCAGTTCCTGAAGTGTGATGTCGCCACCTATTGCATGGGCCAGGCGGCCAGCATGGGCGCGATTCTGCTGACCGCAGGCGCCAAGGGTAAACGCTTTGCCCTGCCCAATGCCCGCATCATGATCCATCAACCCTGGGGCGGTGCCCAGGGCCAGGCCACCGATATCAGTATTCAGGCAAAGGAAATCCTCCGCCTGAGGGATCGCCTGAATGATATTCTGGCCTTCCATACCGGCAAGTCGCTGGACATTATTGTCAAGGACTCTGACCGGGATTTCTTCATGTCGGCAGAGGAGGCCTGCACTTACGGACTGGTTGACTCGGTTCTGGTCAAAAACGTTAAATCGAGTACAAAGAAAAGCTGAAGTCTGTATGGCTAAATCCAAAAACATTGAACCCGGATGTTCATTCTGCGGTCGCAGCACGCGGGACGTGGGCAATCTGCTTGCCGGCCCCAACGATGTCTTCATCTGCCAGAGTTGCTCAAAACTCAGCCAGGAGATGTTTGACAAAAGCGGCAAGGATGGCAAGCCCGAAGCCGCCACGGCCGCCGCTCCCGCCCCCAAGAAAGAGAAGCTGCTACCACCTTTAAAAATCCCGAAGCCGCACGAGATCTATGATTATCTCAATCAGTATGTCATTGGCCAGGATCACACAAAAAAGGTGTTGTCAGTAGCGGTTCATAATCACTACAAACGCCATCAACAGACCTCTCATGTTGAGGCACAGAAAATCTACAAGGATGTTGAGATTGAAAAAAGCAACATCCTGATGATTGGGCCTACGGGAACTGGAAAAACGTTGCTCGCCCGAACCCTGGCAAAATGTCTCGACGTCCCCTTCAGCATTTCCGACGCCACCACCTTGACCGAGGCGGGTTATGTCGGCGAAGATGTTGAAAATGTCCTTCTGCGCCTGATCCAAGCCGCAGATGGCGACATTGCCCGGGCTGAGCGTGGCATCATCTATATTGACGAAATCGACAAGATCGCCCGTAAAACTGAAAATGTTTCCATTACCCGGGACGTTTCCGGCGAAGGCGTCCAGCAAGCTCTTCTGAAAATTGTCGAAGGCACAATGGCCAGTGTTCCTCCAGGTGGCGGACGAAAACACCCCCAGCAGGAATACCTCAAAATCAATACCGAGCACATCCTCTTCATCTGCGGCGGCGCCTTTGTAGGAATGGATGATATCCTCCGACGTCGTCAGCATAAGCAAACACTTGGCTTCGGGGAACCCGAAAAGAAAAGTGCAGCGGAACAGATCAGCATCCGGATTGAACCGGAAGATCTGATGCGATACGGCTTGATTCCTGAATTTATTGGCCGTCTCCCCATCGTCACCATGCTGAACGCTCTGACGGAGGAGGATCTGGTGCGGGTGTTGGTGGAGCCCAAGAACTCAATGATTCGCCAATATCAGAAGCTGATGGCGATGGAAGACGTCAAGTTGACCTTTGCCGAAGCAGGTCTCAAAGAACTCGCCCGCATCGCTGCCAAAAAAGGAACGGGCGCACGTGGACTCAGGGCAATCCTGGAGCATCTGATGCTGGAGGTCATGTTCGAGGTTCCTAAACGCGGCAACGTCCGTGAGTTCAACGTTACCAAGAATATGGTCGTTTCCCAGCGCGTCTCATTGGATGCAGTAGCGGAATCAGTGGCATAGAGAGAAATAAGAAAACCTGAAATCAGAAGACAGGATCCGATAATCCCGTCTTCTGATTCTTTTTTGTTTTGAGACCGATAATCCCGGCTTTGCCGTATGGCCTCGGACGTACGTAGAGGGCGACTAGGCACATGCCTGCTCCACATCGTGGCCCAGAGGGTGCCCAGGCGTGTGGAGTGTATTAGTCAAAAAAAGGAATGCGTAATCGAAAAACTTTTGCGACATTCTTCGGTTTGTGTCCATCAGGGCCAAAGCATGCTTATAATAGCGATTTCAATGCACGATAATCTGTCTTCCCCGTCCCTAGCACCGGAATCTCGTCGACTTTGCGAATCGTTCGAATGTTATGAATAGGAGAAAGGCCAGCCTCCTTGATCCGATTATTGACGTCTTCCCGGTCTAGATCGCGAATGGTAAAGAGCACCAATTCTGGATTCAGTTCAACCGGCGAGGCTTCCACTGCCAGAATGGGTTTCTCGTCCGCCGGGGTTCCATAGTGACGCACCAGTACCTCTTCAATCGCAGGCAGGGAAACCATTTCACCGCCCAACTTGACGAACCGTTTTAATCGGCCAGAGAAGATCAGCGTTCCGTCCTCCTGCTGCCTTACCAAATCACCCGTGCGGTACCATTGTTTCCCATCAAACTCCACGAAAGGGCTAGGGCCTTCATAATTAAGGTAACCACCAAAAATACTGGCCCCCCGCACCAGCAACAAGCCAGTCGTCCCGCCCTGAGCGAATCGCCCGGTTTCCATATCCTGTATCGCGTAATCCACTGATGGCAGAACTCGGCCTATAGTCCCCGGCTTCGGATCATTCTCGTCATTGGCCGCGACCACCGGCGAGCACTCGGTGATCCCATAACCTTCAATCAGTTTCATGTGAGGCCATCGGCGTTTGACCAGATCATAGGTCTGCTCCGGACATTTCTCAGCACCGGAGATCACGGCGCGCAATGAGCGGAGAACATCCCCCCCCTCACCTCGATCCTCTCCCTTCAGGGGAGAGGAAGCCACCGCCCTCAGAATTCCATTTAGGAAAGTGGGGGTTCCGACCAGCAACGTGATCCGATAGGCCTCAATGAGCCGGACCAGAATCGCTCCTTCGGTGGGATTGGGATGATAGGCCACCGGGATTCCGCTACAAAGCGGGAGGAGCATCGTGCAGGACAATCCAAATGAATGAAATGGCGGAAGAATGCCAATCAGACGGTCGTCCGAACTGAACTGGAAGATCTGACAGAGATCCCGCATGTTGGCCAACAGGTTCGCGTGAGTGAGAGGAACCGCCTTGGGCGTGCTCTCGGATCCGCTAGTAAATAACACCACAGCCGTATCCTGAACCTGAATCGCCGCAAGTTTCGAGCGCCAGCCAAACCTAGCAACCAACCACGCCCGCAGTTTGTCGCCGTTCCCGATCTTTGTCCCCAATTGCTCCAACATTATGAATCGGGATTTCAATTCACCCAGGCTACCGGATTGAGACTCGATTTTCCGAACCAGCCGCCCGGAGGTCAGTACCGCGGTAACGCCCAATAGGTCCAGCGAATGCGTCATATTCCGCACCCCCACCGTCCAATTGACCATCACCGGAACTTTCCCTGAAAAAAGGGTGGCGAGATAAAGCACTCCCGCTCCTGCAGAGGCGGGCAACATAATCCCGACATATTTGCCGGGGATCCGCTCGATCTGGGGTTTCAATGCCAGAATCCCCGTAATGATGTCGCGATAGGTTTTAACGCCACTAATCTGATCCGCCAACACCACCCGATCCGGGCCTAGTGCCGCTTGCGCAAGAAAGACGGAGGCCAGGGTCGTCCCCTCCGGCAAACTCACACCTCTACGTCCCGGCCTCGGGGTGATGGGACTCCCACCCACAGGAAACCAGACTTTGGGCACCGGCTTGAGCTCCACTTTACCATGGGCCGCAACATGACCCCGGGCCGCAAGAAAAAGATCGCCCACCGTCTGAATGGCTGCTGAATCACCCACCGCGAAACCAAACTCCGACTCCACCCATAATCCCAGATCGACAATGGAAAGGCTGTCGAGATTCAAATCCCTCGATAGCGAATCCCCAACCTGGATGGATGCACGCCCAGTCAATTTCTGAAGATGCCCGATCACCAGATCACGGGTGGCCGCAGGGACGTCATCAATATCCGCCTGACTTACCTGACTTGCGGGCTCCGGCATTTCATGGGCGGCGTCCTTTTCCCAGCGGGTATAGGGCACATACCAGGCGGACGGGGGATCCTGATTGTAAACCCCTTCCAGATAGCGGTTGATTACGGCTCGCCCGTCAGTACGAGGAAAGTCAGCCGGTTCTGAAACCTCGATATCCACAGTACGGCGCGGCGAGAAAAAGACTCCATTGGCAAGGAGTGAGCGTAAGGCTTTCTTCATAACTTTCCCCACCGCTGGTGCCATGCCGTAGGCGCGGCTAAACGAACTGCCCCACAGTCCCCGCGTCCGAACCAGGATCACACGAACCTCTGGAAGTCGCTGGAGAATAGTCTCCACAGCACTGGCTCCCGCCAAATCTTCGCTCCGTTGGTGGGCAATGTGACCTGCCGGATAAAGCAGAAGATTGCTCCCGCTCTTCAGTGCTTCAATACATTTCTCAACGCCTTCCGCCACCGCTTTACGACTGGCGTCCCCATACACAGCGGGATCAGGGATCGTAACAACGTTTATCTGCCCGGCAAACCAACGAACTCCAGGCCGGTTCACCTGATCCTGATCCGCCAGAGGCCGCGGCCGGAACTGCGGATAGAGCTGCGTCATGAGAATGACTGGATCAATCAACGCAGGATGATTTGGCAGAAATAGAATACCGGCTTGCCCCCGTGCGGCAACCTCATCAAGCCCCTTCACACGGACACGATAACGAAGCTTGAGGAGCCCTCGAACTAAAGCCAATATGAGTCTGTTGATCATCGATAGTCTTCTCTCTTGTCTTTGGCGGCTAGCCGACAAGCGGCAGCCCTACGCGATCCATCCTGAGAATAACAGGAGAGCCCCAGCGCCGCGTCAGACCGAGCCCACGACAAATGGCCTCCAACCCCGCTGAAAAGCGAGGGCATTTCAGCATCCGGTGCAGTACCATCGGCAGGAAGAATTGCGGGATCCGCCGATCCAGAACAAACCCCTGTTTCGCAAATTCCTCCATAACCTCGGCGTGGCGAAACATCCGCCACTCACGGGTATTGCCTTCAAGCTTCTTCTTGGCCCCGAACAAAGCCGGGGCAATGGCATTCAACCCCTCGCTGGTGGGATAATCTACAATCACAGAGCTACGCGCCACCCGGCAAAGTTCACGGATTAGAACTGGCCAAGCCGCACAATGAGGAAGAAGCCGAAACGACATCACCACGTCAAAGGATCGATCAGGAAAAGGCAGTTCCACCACATTTCCAACCATAAACCCGCACTGCCCCTTTTCCACCAGATCGACTATCCGGTTGCGGCAGGACTCTTCACTCCCCACCACCGTTACCACGTAACCCCGCCGGCATAGCGGCCGTACTAACTGTCCATGTCCACCGCCTACATCAAGAACAGTAACAGCATCTGGAGCCGGAAGCAGGGCTACTGTGATCGCCTCCTGCACCCCTAACATCCACTCCCCCGCTGGCCCGGCAAAGCGCGCCGCATACCCGTCTGAAGAAGTCTCAATGTCCGCCGTCTCGGTTTGCGTTGTCATATTTGGTGAATGTAGCATAACTGCCAAAATTGCCAATTCGATCCAATGAATCATTGACCCCACCCTCACTCCTGACTATACCAATGGTATCAACACGGGAGGGTATACCATGCAAGAAGCCATGTTTTTCACGCGTGAGGATGACACCCATGTGCGTTGTGGCCTATGCCGATTCCATTGCCTGATCAAGGAGGGTGCCAGGGGGAGCTGTGGAGTTCGCGAAAACCGGGGCGGCACACTTTACAGCCTTGTCTACGGCAAAATCTGCGCCGAGCACGTGGACCCCATCGAAAAAAAGCCGCTCTACCATGTCATGCCGGGCAGTGCGACCTACTCCCTTGCCACGCCAGGTTGCAACTTCCGCTGCAAACATTGTCAGAACTATTCCATTTCCCAGGTTCCCCATGACGCCCCCATCAGGGGACTTGCGCGGACGCCAGGAGAAATTGTTGAACAAGCCCGGATAACCCAATGTCGATCCATTTCCTACACCTATACTGAACCCACGGTCTTCTTTGAATTTGCCTACGATACGGCCCGCCTTGCACGCAAAGCCGGACTGAAAAATATCTTCGTGACGAACGGGTATATTTCCAAGGAAGCCTTAACTAAAATTTCACCCTTCCTAGATGCAGCCAATATCGATCTGAAGGGGTTTTCCGAGGAATTCTACAGGGAAATTGTCCACGCCCGACTCTCCAAGGTTCTCGATTGCATCATTGAGTACCGCAAACTGGGGATCTGGATTGAACTTACTACTCTCATTATACCGGGGCTCAATGATGCTGAGGACGATCTAAAAGGTATCGCCTCATTTATCATGACGCATTTAGGTGCCGACACCCCCTGGCATGTATCTCAATTCTTTCCCACCTTCGATCTGCTCGACCGACCGCGAACCCCCGTGGCCACACTTCAAAAGGCCCGAGAGATCGGCCTGGCCGCCGGATTACACTATGTCTATGAAGGGAACGTACCTGGCACAGGCGGCGAAAACACCCGTTGCCCCTCCTGTTCGTCATTATTGATCGAGCGGTATGGTTTTTCCATTATCACGAACAGAATTCACAAAGGCGCCTGCCCCGACTGTAAAACCGCCATTGCGGGTATCGGATTATGACGCGGAGGATTTAGGCGTCTGGATCCTGACTCCTGAATTCTGAATCCTTTCCCTGATTTACTTCTTTTCAGATGCCCTTACTCCGAATACAGTTAGCGCCCAATTCAGGAGAGTAATGAATATGAAATTATTAAAAATGGCTGGGATCGTTTCAAGCGTTTGTCTGTTAACCGCACTCTTGGGGTCGGTAGGTTGCGAGAACGGCGGGGGCGGAGGCGGCGGTGGGGGTGGCGATCTGAGCGATATTGGCGACAACAATGCCAATCTTTATATTGCACTGGGCGATAGCACGACTGACGGTAACAACGGAGGTGGCGCTCCTTATCCTCCTCGCCTGGCATCAATCACGGGGAAATCAGTCAATAACTACGCCCGCCAGAACGAGAATACCGGCGGCGCGGCCGGACGCATTGGCGGACTCCTCTCATCCACCAAGCCCGCCGCCTGCTGCTTTATGCTCGGCGCCGTGGATCTGATCAATAATTACGGTAAGGAAACCGCCATTAACAACCTGCGATCCATCATTCAGCAGTGCAAAGCCAACAAAACCGTACCGGTTATCGCCACGTTAACGCCCATGATCTACAGCCATAGCCGATGGAGCGGTGAAGTGAAAGCTCTTAACAGTTCTATCCGTAGTCTTGCTTCCTCCGAGGGCGCACGCCTGGTTGACCTGGAATCAAAATTCGGCAGCGGCGAGGGGCTCATCCTTGGTGACGGCTTGCACCCGAATGAAGCAGGCAATCAGCTGATGGCCGAGGCCTTTGCCGATGCACTCTGAGATACCAGGGTTCATTGTCCGGAAGACCACTCCCGTGCCCGCCCTGCGTGGCATGGCCATCGAGCTTGAACACGAGGTAAGTGGCGCCCGGATTCTGCACCTGCTCACTGAGGACACCGAAAACCTGTTCTCCATCAGCTTCCCAACCCCACCCCCGGATGACACCGGGGTTCCACATATCCTTGAACATTCCGTCCTGGCCGGGTCTCAAAAGTTTCCTGTTCGCGAACCGTTTTTCGAGATGCTGAAGTCCAGCATGGCCACCTTTATCAACGCCATGACCGGCCCCGACTGCACTTATTACCCCGTCTCCAGCAATGTGGAGCAGGATCTCTTCAACCTCGCCGAGGTCTATTTCGACGCCGTCTTCCATCCCCTGCTTACAGAAGGCACCTTTATGCGGGAAGGCCATCATCTCGCACCCGCTAACCCGGAAGAACCCACCGGGAAGTTGACGGTCAGCGGGATTGTCTACAACGAGATGAAGGGTGTGTTTTCCAGTCCCGAGAGCCTGTTGTTCTACACCTGGCTTCCCAAACTTCTACCCGACACGGCTTATGCAAAAAATTACGCCGGTCATCCGGACGCCATTCCCAATCTGACCTACGACCAGTTTAAACAGTTCTACGCCGCGCATTACCACCCCGCTAACGCCTTTTTCTATTTCTACGGTAATATCCCCACCGCTTCCTATCTGTCGTTTCTGGCTCCCCGCCTTGCCGGAATCACGCGACGCGCTATCGAGCCGATCGCCTCCCGACAGCCGCGTTGGCTAACCCCGGCCAGATTCACCGAAACCTATCCCGCCGCACAAGACGAGCCGCTGGAAGATAAAACCTTTCTCTCACTCACCTGGCTCACCGGAAACGCCCTGGATCCCGAACAGGCCGTCCTGCGACACGTTCTCACCACGGCTCTTTTCGGAAATGAAGCCGCCCCGCTGAAAAAAGCTCTAGTGGACTCCAAACTCGGGCAGGACATTCTTGACTGTGGCGACATGGACCTGGGTCCGGAAACAATCTTTAGCGTGGGAATCAAGGGCAGTAACCCGGATAAGGCCAATGCGTTTGAGCAGCTGGTGCTCTCGTCATTAAAATCCATTGCAACCGATGGCTTGCCACGCGAACTGATCGAAGCGGCTTTCCAGCAAACGGCTTACCATTACCTCGAAATCATGCCCATGTTCCCGCTCCACACCATGAACCATGTGCTCAGCGCCTGGGTGCATGGAGCAGATCCGTTATCCTTTCTGGACATGAGCCGCCATCTCGAGGTCTGCCGCCAACGCTATGAAGCCGATCCTCAAGTCTTCTCCCGACTGATTATGCTGAGCCTGGTTGAAAACACCCACCGACTCACCACGGTTTTGACACCAGACAAGTCATGGCAGAACAGAGTGGACGCCGCATTGGCCGCACGAATGGAGTCAGAACGTAGTCACAGAACCGAGGCGGAGCTTCTTGAAATATCTCAAAAATCTGCGGCCATTGATGCCGATGCCGGCACAGCTAACTCCCCGGAGAAAGTTGCCCTTCTACCTCAACTCAAGGTCAAGGATCTCCCCGCCAAACCGCGCCACATTCCGACTGCCCTAGAAAGACTTCAGACCACAGACCACATACCGCAGACCTCGCCCGGAGGGACTCGGAACTCGGAACTCAAAACTCGGGACTCAGGAGTCCCCGTCCTCCGGAATGATCTTTTTACCAATGGCGTGAACTATCTGCGATTCAGCCTCGATCTGGCCGGGTTGCCTGAAGATCTCTGGTCATTTCTCCCGCATTACTGCGAGGCCATCACCAAACTGGGCGCGGCCGGGATGAATTACGAAACCATGGCCCGGCGCGTATCGGCCTCTACAGGCGGTTTCGCTTGTGCGCCTTCTTTCCAGTCGCACGCCAGCATCACAGGCAAACCAGTGCTGACCATGGGTTTCGCCTGCAAGGCGCTTGATGCGCAGATCGACAAAGCCATGCAGGTGATTCATGACCTCATCTTTGCAGTTGACCCACGTGATCCGAACCGGCTCCGCGATGTGCTGATGCAGACCCGCGCAGGCTATCGCAGTGACGTCATGGAGAATGGACACAGCTACGCCCAATGTCATGCCGGGCGGCATCTGACATCCAATGGATTGCTGGCCGAACAATGCAATGGCATTCCCCAGGCCGCCCTCGCCGCCCGACTTTGCGATCACTTTGAGGCCGAGGTGGAGTCGCTCATGGAGCGCATTGAACGCATCCGCTCCTTCATGCTCTCCCCTGAGCGGTTGGCCATCAGTTTCACGGGATCCGACCACGCCTACAACGCCATGACCTCCGCGTTTGGGCATTGGCTCCCCACCATGAAAGGCACTCCACTTCCCCCGACATCTCACACTTCACCTCTCACATCTCACTCTTCTCACGAGGGCCTTGCCGTTCCCATTCAGGTAGCCCACTGCGCACAGGGAATGTTGGCACCAAAATTAGATGATCCCCGCTCGGCAGCTCTGGTTATTGCCACTCATCTGACGCGCTTTGAATACTTTCTTCCTGAGATACGGCTCAAAGGCAATGCCTATGGCGGGGGCATCTCATACAATCCAGTCGGAGGAACTCTCTTTATGACTTCCTTCCGCGATCCGCATATTACCCGCACCTTGGACATCTTCGCCAAAACTCCGGAATTTGTAAAAACCGCCGTATGGTCCCAGGCCGATATCGACCGTGCCATTATTGGAACTGCTAAAGGTGACGAAAAACCCCTCCGCCCGAGCGAGGTGACTAGCGAGGCTTTATCGCGTCACCTGCAAGGTATAACCCCTGAATTACGGGAAGCCTTCTATGCCGCCCGCTTGGCCGTCAGACCCTCTCTTGCCCGTTCCGCCCTGCTGGAAACCCTGGAGGCTGGATTCAAATCCGCCCCCATTTGCGTCCTCAGCAGTCGCGAGAAGCTGACTGAAGCCAATAAGACGCTGACGGGAAATGCCCTCGAGATTTCGGATGTCGTGCTGTAACCGGGTATTCTCCCTTTCCCCGCCCTACTTAACGCACGTGAATCTCGCGAACAGAAATCCCAGCAGGAGAGTTGTCCGCCTCAATCACGACACGCAAATTTCATCAACCCGCGGAGCACTGCCGCCTGGTCACCAGAAGGGCTTAACGCCAAAGTCATCCCCCTGCTGCTTGCGTCAGGTTGCGGAATTTTGGAAATCAAACGGGGTTCGGACCTCGAAACCGAATACCTTCGGATGCATACAGGCCGATAAACCCCTTGCCTCTTATGACTTTACATTTGACAGAGCACCGTCTGATGCCTATTTTATGCGGCCTATTTCTGAATATAGTAGAGAAACGAAGGGATTGGTTTTATGGCGGATTATACAGCGTCTGATTTTCGTAAAGGGCTTCGCGTCGAATTGGATGGCGTGCCTTATTTGATTTCTGAATTCAACTTCGTGAAACCCGGCAAAGGCGCCGCCATTTACACCTGCCGCCTGAAGAGCCTCATCGACGGCGGCACCTTCGTCCGCGCCTTCCGTTCGAACGATGTACTGAAGAAGCCCGATCTGGAAGAGCGCACCATGCGTTACTCCCATAACGAAACCGATCATTATATCTTCATGGATGAGAACTACGAGCAGTTCACGCTCACCGCCGAGGTCCTGGGAAACAACCGGTTTTTCCTTTACGATGATTGTGAAGTCCGCGTCCTGTATCATAACGGCCGCCCTGTGGACGTCACACTGCCGACGTTCATTGAGAAGGAAATTCTCGATACCGAGCCTGGCGCCCGTGGCAACACGGCCACCAATGTCCTGAAGCCCGCGAAAATCAATGGCGGCTTTGAAATTCAAGTGCCCCTCTTTGTGAATCAGGGCGACACCATCAAAATCGACACTCGCACCGGCGAATACGCCGACCGTGTGTTGAAGAAATAAGGACCGCAGGGATCATGGCATCCCCGTCTCCTTATCATGAGAAAAGTCGGCTGCAATCGCTGCAGCTGGCTTTGTTTTTTCGCAGCCGGGTGTTATCCGCCATCCGTAGATGGTTTGAGGCCGAGGGCTTCATCGAGGTAGAGACCCCGGTTCGCCTCCCGACTCCCGCCATGGAACTTCACATTGATGCTGAACCTGCGGGCGCAGGTTTTCTGCGAACTTCCCCGGAATTGCACATGAAGCGGCTGCTCGCCGCTGGCTATGATAAAATTTACCAAATGGGGCACTGCTTCCGAAAAGGTGAATGGGGACCTTTGCACCATCCTGAGTACACCATGCTTGAATGGTACCGGGCCCATGCCGACTATCTGGATATCC
>Ga0194054_10000265_pt1 | contig 27399 bp, 16 predicted proteins | sample SepL2210m_MetaG_FD_163628 | JGI IMG/M metagenome (GOLD analysis project Ga0194054, IMG submission 163628) | Anoxic zone freshwater microbial communities from boreal shield lake in IISD Experimental Lakes Area, Ontario, Canada - Sep2016-L227-10m | ecosystem: Environmental > Aquatic > Freshwater... | reverse complement strand
ACTGAATCAGATTTCTATTATACGCCTTCGAACGCAACCATCTGGTGCGCTTTAACTTCAGGAACCACGAGCTTGCAATACTCACCTTCCATAGTGAATGGCAAAGCCTCTCCGGAAGGAGCGAGTGTGACCGCTGTCGGGCGCTTGCCCGTTCGCACGGCCAGCGGAATATCACGCACGGGATAGAGTTCTTCAATCCACTCCACGTGAATGTGCCGCCGCTGGGGTTGGAAGTTTACCAGATGGGCCACCAGACGTTTCTGTTTCACCTGGCGGTTGACCGATACTTCCATCGCCGAGGGAGCGTGAGTCTTTACCATGGGCTGAGGAAGCACCTGCTCCAGCACGCGTTCCACGATATTCTTGTACAGGGAGTATGCGTGGTTCCGATACGCCTTGAACACTTCCGTAGAAATATAAGCAACACGACCCTTGACCACGGCCACGGGATACGGCGTCACCTTGTCATCAGGAGTCTGGTTATGCGAACAGAAATGATCGTATTCACGATTAAAATACGAGCTGACCAAATGCCCCATCTTCACCGCGCCTGCAACCGGCTTCACGAAAGTGCTCGCATCATAAAACACAAATTTGCTTTGCGGCCAGCCTTGCCCAAGCTCCTTGCCCAAATCCAGATAGCAGGGCGTGCTCGGGTTCTCACTCACATAGCTCACCGGCAGCCCGGGACAATGAAACTTGCCGTCCTGCAACGAAGCCTTATGCGAGGCAATCACCGCGCCCCCTTGATCCATAAAGGCCTTCAGGGCCTTTTGCAACGGGACGTCAACTGCACCACTGTCCGGCAGAATCACAACCTTGTAATCCTTCAAATCCGTATTGGGGTAGATCAGGTTAAACTGCTGCTTAAGCTCCAGGAGCATCCGCCCGGCACCGTCCACAGATTCCTGAATGCCAGCCATATGTCCCGCACCAACCGCTTTTCCAGCCACCTCTTCAGCAGGCAGCATCATCACACCGATCTCCGCCGCCGCCTTGGCCCCCACGCACCAGGGCTCACATTTTTCAACGTGCTTGAAGGAGGTACCGATCACTTCGTAGGCCCCTTTGTCCAGCGTCCCACGCGGGTGGCATTGATCGCCAACGTTCATGACGGCCGTGGCGGACAAAATCGTGCCAGCCTCAAACAGCAACTGGTCCGAGGTCTTCACGCCGCCAAAGTCGGCCCAGCTCTTGTGGAAACGGGCCGTCATCCCCTGCAGCGGACGCGGCAGAACGCGCCCATAGCGGGCATGGATCGGGAAGAAGGCATACCCCCAGCCTCCCGTGGGAAGCGCCTCGATCTCAATGTGCGTAAAGACATCCAACTCCTCAGTAATGCCAGGCCGCATGCGGCCGTTGAAAAAGATCGTGGCATTCTTCTTGATCTTCCGGATGGCCTTGGTGAGGCGTTGCGTATACTCACGGGTAATCAGGAACTCATGCTTGCGATGATCCTCATCACTGGCGAAGTCCATTCCACGTCGCTTCATGCTGTCATAGCAGCGGGGACAGTAACAACCGGGATCAGGGCAGTAGCACATGTCAAAGAACAGGCCCTCGACATCGTACCATTTCAGCACTTCTTCGGCCTGCGCTTCCAACTGGTCAATGTAGTCGGTGTTGTTCATGCAATGGTTATACCAACCAGCCGACAGGGTATCGCCCCACTTCCAGTACTTGTTGTCCTTAAGGTGGCCAATCCAGTCATGATGAATCTTGGCATTGTGTTCATCGACCCGGACGCTGATGTAGGCCGGGGTCACAATCCCCCGCTTACGGCAGGCTTCAATTTGCTCACCCAGCAAATCGATTTTCATGCTCGGATGGATGGCCCCCGCCTGAGTCGGATAATAGCTCATCCCGTGATGGCACTTGGCAAACAGGGTGATCCAATTGACCCGCGCCTCGTCAAGGATGTTTCCAAATGTATCGGCGTCAAATTCCGCACCTACATCAGGGATGAGTTCCGAGGTGTGGAAATCCAGATGGATTTGACGAAATCGTGAGGCCACCAGATCCGGCCCCGAACACGTGATTGGACTCTTCGATACCTTCTTGATCTTCATTCAATTTCCTCTCTAGGAAGCGACAACCGCTCCTGTGTTTAAAACAATCATGGAATCCTAGGCTCACTCTGCGTTGTGAGCAATGGATTAAATACGCCTGGGTTGTGTACTTTTCTCGCACTTAGGAATATTCAAAGACGCAAGACCTTGAATATTTATCCGTTTTGAGTGAGTATGGCATGCATGATAAATGAATATCACAGTTCCGGCATCCGAATGACAACCTGTATCGCAGCATCGCTCAGACAATGGAATAATCCCAATCTTTCAGCGCCGTATTGGAGGCTCTACTGGAACCGAAATGTAGGGGCGCAAGTGCGCCTCTCCGACCGGATCACGCCCCTGGATCCCGGCCATCTTGTCTTAATCTCGCCGAATACCCCTTTTGCATCGCACCATTCCAAGGTGATGGAGCATCTCTATATGCATTTCGTCACCCCGCCGCCCTATACCGGATTACCGCCATCCGTATTCTGCATTCCCATCGACAATGCCACACAAAAGCGGGCAGGTGAGCTTTACAATTACAGCGAGGAAGGCACCCCCCTATGTAATCGGGGCGTCATGCTGGCATTCTCCCTCATCCATCAGGCGCTTGCCCAGGTCCCGGATGAACTCTTAAAGCATGAGAACTGCAACACATGTATCCTGGACGCCATGCGGCTCATGGAACAATCCCATCAAACTCCCCCATCCAACGACACCTTAGCCCGGATCGCTCGCATGAATACCAATGCCTTTATTCGCTTATTCAAGCGGCAAACAGGGGTAAGCCCACAGGCCTATAGCACGTCCAAACGGGTTGAGCAGGCCTGCCTTCTCCTGCATCACTCCTCGCTTGGGATCAAAGAAATAGCCGAACGAACGGGCTTTTGCGACCGGTACCACTTCACCCGAGTCTTCACCCGTATCCGGGGCGTCCCCCCGGCTGAATTCCGCCAGCAGACTTATGCCACCATCAAAAATCAATCATCGCCTTGACCACGCCATTTTCATAGCCAGCCACCAGATCAAAAGCCGCCTGGGTTTGGCTGAAGGGGAACCGGTGGGTGACCATGACATTTACATCGAATTCACGGCGGGCAATCATATCGAGAGCAGGCTGAACACAGTGATTCTGCCGCCGCACGTTCTGAATGCAGAGTTCTTTACGCCGTAGGAGATCGATCTTAAAGGAGACACGGTCAAGGGTCGGCGGGATTCCAACCACCATTAATTTGCCACCCGGTTTCAGAAGCTCTATTCCCTGATCCAATGCTTCCTGCTTGCCGCAGCATTCAAAGACCACATCGAGCTGCGCTGGCTCCCGTTGACAAATCTCCTTAACTACATCACAGGCTTCGGGATTGCCGCCCCAATCGGCACCGGCGCGACGCGCCATTGCCAGGCGCGCCTTAATTTTGTCGGTGACATAAATGCAACCCGCACCCTGTGCACGGGCGGCAAACAGGATACTCAACCCGATGGGGCCGGACCCAAGGATTCCCACCTTCGCTCCCCGCATGGGAATCGAAGTTTTCACGGCATAGACCCCAATCGCGAGTGGCTCGGAAAGCGCGCCCTCATCGTCACTGATCGAAGGGGACAAGGCAACGCAACTGGTCTCCGGCATGACCACGTATTCAGAGAGACAGCCTTCCGCTTGCTCCGGACAGCCCAGAAACTTAAGTTTACGACAAGTATGCGGCCGCCCCGCCAGACATTGGTCACACCCCCAGCAGGGCATGGCTGGCTCGATGGCGACATGGTCACCCGGCCTGAATTTTGAAACCGCGGCCCCGACCTGTTTGATAATTCCCGCCCCCTCATGGCCAACCGTAAAGGGATACTGCACCACCTGGGACCCAATCTTGCCTTCTGTGTAGTAATGCACATCAGAGCCACAAACCCCAACCCGCGTCATCTGAATCAGGATCTCATTGTCTTGCGTGACAGCAGGTGTGGGAACCGTCTGCATTGCCATGGCACGAATTCCAGTCAGTCTCATTGCTTTCATATTGCTCTCCTATCAGTCAAACAGCACCCCGGGGTTCAATTTCATCCCGGGATCAAAAAGTTGCTTAAGGGCACGCATCTGCGCAACCCCGTGTTTACCCACCATCAGTTCCAATAACGAGGTTTTCAGTCGACCTATCCCATGCTCTGCAGAGACTGACCCACCCATTTCCACAACACGCCGGGCCCAAACCTGATAGAGGGCTTTGCCACGTTCATATTCCTCCATGCTGCGCGGGAGGATATTGACGTGCACATGGTTATTCCCAATGTGCCCAAAAATAACCGACTCCAATCTGGCGGCTTTTAATCCCTCTTGATACATGTCCATGACCTGTTCTAATGCGGCATCAGGGACGGACATATCCGTTCCCAATTTAGTGATAGCAGGGTCTATCCGCTGCCTTTCGCCGATGAGCAGATTCACCGCTTCGGGAATGGCATGCCGGAAGGCCTTTTGTGGCTCCAGATCGCGTGGGGTCGATGCGAACCAGGAGTCTTCACCGCTCCCCCCCAACGCCGAGGCGGTCTCAATCGCCGCCATGGCGGCACTTTCCAACGCCTCCTCAACTTCTCCATGGAACTCAAGATAGACGGCAGTATGGTAATGCGACCGAAGTGGCGGTATGGAGCCCCCCCCTTTCCCCTCCCGCTTCATCTGACGCAACAGCTCCAAGGTGTCATGATTGAAAAATTCGATCGCCACCGGCCGGGCCAGTAAGCCGGTCTGAAGGCCCACGCTTTCACCGCGTACCAGCCTTACAAACGTTAACGCCGCTGCCGTGGAAGGCAGAAAAACAGTGAGCCCGCAAACCACTGCTGGCCGTGGAATCAGGCGGAGCTTCGCCTCGGTAATGATGCCCAGCGTCCCCTCCATGCCCATAAAAAGGTCGATCAAATCCATGTTATCAGCCGCATAATACCCAGCGGCACTCTTGACGGGTGGCATGGTGTAACCGGGCAATATCCCGCAGATTTCCCGACCATCCTCAGTGGCAACACGAAATTCTCGCCCCGACACGATCGCGTCACCCCGCTGGAGCGCCAACATGGATCCATCAGCAAGGACAATCCGTAGTGCCTCAATCCATTTCCGGGTGGATCCATAAAAAAACGACAAGGCGCCTGAGGCATTGGTGGCAATCATCCCGCCAATCGAGGCGGAAGTTTCCGTTGGGTCCGGCGGAAAAAATAAATTATTTTCATCGGCTACTGCCCGCACGTCTGTCAGAAGCACTCCAGCCTGCGCCTTCAGGAATCCCTTACAGGGAGTACAATACCCGACAATATTCAAGCGGCTGAGATTGAGTACAGTGCCTCCTCTCGGCACAGCCCCTCCCGCAATACCGGTACGTGCACCTTGAACAGTAAGGGTGCCGCCCGCGGCACAAACGGCCGCCACCACATGCCGGACCTCGTTTTCATTGGCGGGAAACGCAATCGTCTCCGCTCTCCCACTGAAGCGGGATTCATCATGCAAATAATCAACGTGGTTTTCACCAAAGCTTTGAATAAGGCCCGATTTCATTACAATATCCTTTCGCTCTTCAAAGGATTTGGCCGTCAGCCAGCAGACGTGCCTTGAGTAAAGATGAAGTTTCAAGTGTTTTCACAGTTTTACATCCACTTAATCCTAGTAGTTATGATTGCCAAACACCGTGATGGAAACGCATGTGGGGATCAAGGTCAAACTTAAAACAGCATGACCCATGCTTGAACTACTTTCAGCCAATAATTTCTGATTGACGCCCCTTATTCCGTGTGCGATAGGCACGCGTACAAATTTTACAAGGAACGTATTCTATGAAATTACAAAAGGGTTCGAAACTGGTGATGATCGGGGATTCCATTACTGACGCCGGGCGCACTCGCCCCGTTGCCGAGGGATTGTTCGATCCGCTTGGACGCGGCTATTCCTGCCTCGTCAATGCGCTCCTCGGTTCATCCTATCCTGAGTTGGGAATCCGTGTAGTCAACATGGGATGCAGCGGCAATACCGTCCGTGATCTCAAGGCCCGCTGGCAGACCGACGTCGTTGATCTCAAGCCCGACTGGGTTTCCATCATGATCGGTATTAACGACGTCTGGCGCCAATATGATTGCCCGCTTCAAACGGAATGGCACGTTCCGATCAAGGAATACGAAGCGACGCTGCGGGAACTGGTTAAGTCCACTCTGCCCAAGGTCAAAGGCCTGATCCTGGTGACCCCGTACTATATTGAAGCCAACAGGCGGGATCCCATGCGGGCCACCATGGATAAATATGGTGCCGTCGTCAAAAAAATCGCCAGGGAAAATAAGACTGTCCTAGTCGACACCCAGGCCGCCATCGACAAGATCCTGAACACCCAATACTCCGGCACGCTCGCCTGGGATCGCGTCCATCCCAATCAGGTTGGACACATGGTCATGGCCAAAGCATTTGTCGATGCGCTCGGCTTCAAATGGTAGAGAACAGGATTCAGTAGTCAGGATTCAGAAGACAGATTTCAGCAAGGAACTCGTATGAAAATCGAAACAGGGCTTTTTAGCCATATGGTTGTGCAGCGGAATAAAAAGAATGTCAGTGAAGCCGGTTTTTCAGGGGCATGTGACGCCCAGGGACCCGTAACGGCCACTGTTCGGCAAGGGGGGAAAACGATAAAGGGATGTGCTGGCATAAAAGTCGGCACTGCCTCCCGCGGCAAGATGAGTGGTTGCCTGAAGGGAATACCCGTGGGCGGTCCTTACGACATCGAACTCAAGGCCGGCTCCGAGTCCCTGGGCATCAAAGATATTCTGGTGGGCGATGTGTGGCTGCGGGGCGGACAATCCAATATGCAGGGCTGTGGGCTCTTCCCGAAACCGCGCCTGGCTGTCGCCCCGCAAGTACGCGCCTTCTTTATGAACGATCGCTGGGATATTGCGAAGGATCCCTTACATAACATGTGGGAGTGCGTGGATCAGGTGCATGTGGATCTTAATGGCGGGGCGCACCCGGGAAAACCTGACGCCGATTGGGGCGTCTGTCCCGGCCCGGCGTTCGGGAATGAAATGCTCCGCCTGAATGGCGTTCCTCAAGGTCTGATCGCCGCTGCCCATGGTGGCACAACGATGACACAGTGGGATCCCAAACGCAAAAACGAGGGAGGCAAGAGCCTCTATGGCGCCATGATCCGCCGGCTCAAGAAAAACGGCGGCCGCGTGGCGGGCTTGCTCTGGTATCAGGGCTGCAGCGACGCCAGTCTCGAGGCTGCCAAACTCTACACAGCGCGCATGAAAGAATTTGCCAGTTCCTTACGGCGCGATTGCGGGGACAAGACACTTCCCATTGTGATTGTACAAATCGCACGCGTGGTGGGCTGGGGTGCGGAGAATGCTGTGCACTGGAATTCAATCCAGGATCAGGAGCGTCGCCTGCCGCTGGTTATCAAAAATCTGGAGACCGTACCGGCGATCGATTTGCCGCTGGATGACGGCATTCATATCAGCGGCGCAGGCCATTATGTGCTGGCCGTTCGCATGGCGCAGGCTATGCAGGTTTTGCGCCTGGGACGTAAAGCGGGCCTCCCCCCCATCACCTTGAAAAAAGTTAGTGTCGAAACGGTCCGCGGCCTGGGCGTGGTCGTGGCGGAGTTCGAGAATGTAGTGGGCAAGCTACGCACAGGTGACCGACCCAGCGGTTTCACCATCGTTACCCCCAGTGGAGCCAGTAGTCCTTTCGATATCCAGTTGGACGGCCCGCGAGTGCGGATCCGCACGGGAATGTCTGCCACCGACCTGATGGGAGCAGCTGTTCACTACGGTTTCGGCACTGACCCCTACTGCAACATCACGGATGAAGGCGGGCGATCATTACCTGTGTTGGGCCCCATTGCCATGGGCGTTCCCCGCTCCATCACACCGTTTATCAAACAGTTAAAAGTCAGCGCTTTTCAACCCTCTGCAGGCAGACTTGATGAGTTGGAATGTCCCGCCAGTCTTGACGGCTTGCATATGACGCCGCGTAAGTTTGCTGAAAACTTCTGCAATCTGCACCCGGAAATCGCCCAGCACGGAAACACGGATGAGCTGGTTTATTTCGCCTTCCGTTTCTCCTGCAAAGAGCCCATGCCGTTATCTCTGGTTCTTGGCTATGATGGCCCCGTCAAAGCCTGGCTGGATGGCAAATTACTGTTTCAAGACCCGAACGGCATTAATCCCGCCACGGTCGATAAAGGAACGGCAAAGTTTGAAAGCACCGCAGGCGAACATGAGGTCATCGTCGCACTAGGCACCAACAGTGGCGCAGCCTGGGGGATCTTCCTCAGACTCGAACGCTTTGGCGTATCCAAAAAGCTTCTCATCAGCGGACCCGGAAATTATGTCATGCCTGAAATCCTCCCATGACCGCTCAACCGACAACCCGATCCCAGTGCCCCGACCTGCTGATCTACCCGACCGCCGTCGCCCTGCGTCAGGTTCAGCGCCGCACCCTGAAGCGGGACGGTTTCTTTGATGGACGGCGTCATCTTACCCAGGCCTCTTTTCTGCGCCTTTGCGCCGAATCCGCCGCCCAGGCCGGACTTCTTAAAAACGCCGCAGGACAATCCCTGCGTCCGATCACCGATCTTGACCGGGAACTCGCCATCGTGGAGGCCGTCTCAAAGTTTCTCGTTTCCTCGCACCCCGATAACTCCATTCTTACCGCTCTCACTCCTGCCGCGCTGGAGGAAACCCTTGAGGAACTGACAGACACTGTCGCACCGCTTGCCAACCGTGCCCCCGAATTCATTGCCCTTCTAGCCAAGGACAAACACTCCCCTAAAAACCCCGATCTGGCCGCCCTCTACAATGCCTATACCACCGTCTGCCAAAGCCTCCTTGTCGCCGACGACACCACCGTCAACACTGCCATTCTCGCCCTGCTCCATGGCCCGCGTTCCAAATGGCCGCAACCACTGCAACATGCCACCACTATCGCCTTCCTCTCCGTCCGCTGGGTGGCCCCTTTTCAGGAATCCGTCATCCACGCCCTCTCTACCCAATTCGGGCAGGCTCACGTTCATGTTCATCACATTCTGTCAGAACATGAACAGGATTGGTGGGGTCAAGATCTGATGACACAAACGGGGCGCCTCCTCTTTGAAGGATCCAACGGCCCCGAAGACATCAACGGGCTCACCTTTCAAGCCCCTTCAACCCGGGGCGCCATCGAAGAACTGACAAGCCTGCGTGAAGGTTATGCTATGCAGGATCGGGCCCTGGCAGAACCCGCACGCGCCTGCATCGGGTTCTCCACCTCCGTCGGCCTCTATGGTGAAATCGAAGATCTGGCCCGCCGTATCGCCTGGGAACTCCACGACCGGGCTGCCCCCCTGCGCCCTGAAGATATCTGTCTCGTCACCCGCAACCTCGGCACCTGTTCGGATGCCATCATGGACGTCTTCAGCCGTTTTAATATTCCCTATTACTTCCGCCGTGGCGTCCCACTACTGGCCATCCCCATTATTAAAACAATCCTCAATATGGCGCGGTTTTCAGCAACCCGAAATAGAGAAGTCTTCTGTGCCCTTCTGGAAAGCCCCTGGATCAATTGGCCAAGCAAAGGGCTTGCAGACCCCGCCTCACTTGCAGACGATATTCTCCGCTCTGGAGCGGAACCGACTCTTGATGACCCCAAGCGCCTCGCCCGCCGTCTTGTCAGTTACTACCTTGCCCCCCATTCCAAGAATCGTCAGTTCCCGACCCTCGAACAGGCCGAGACCCAGGCAAATCTTGTCAGTGACCTTTACAAAACTGTCCTGGGCCAATCCTCTATCCAAACCCTCAAAGAAGGCATTACAGACCTGCTCACACGCTGTGAACTTCTCACACTTGACTCCACACCGTCTGAAGATACCCTTTCTGCCCGTGCCGGAATTTTAAACACCAAGGCCTGTGAAGTGGCGCTCGATACGCTTAACACCCTGCGCCGCCATATTCTGGTGGCAGACAATCAAATCAATTGGGCGACCATTGTGGATCTGATTAGCCGTGCCCTTGAAAATATCACCGTCTCACCTGGCCCCTCCGATGAATCCGGTGTGTGGATTCTCAATCCTTTCGATATGGCCGGCCTTCACTTCAAAGTGGTTCTTCTGGCCGGTATGAATTCCGGGGAATTTCCCCAGCTCCCCACCCCCAGCCCGCTGTTCCCTGACGCGGAATTAATGACCTTTCGTGAACGCCTATTGAAAAAGGGACCCCTCCCCGCCTCCTCCCTGGCAGCTTCAAAAGTGCGTAACAGCCAGGAGAATTTACTTTTCCTGACAACGTTGGCCGCCGCCAAAGAACGAATCGTGTTTTCCTATCGCCGCCATGGAGAGGATGGCAAAGAACTGACGCCCTCCGTCTTTTTCAGTACTTTGTGGCGTCTCACCGGTTGGCCAACCTGGCCGTCCCTCCCGGAGGCGCCTCCTGACCCCTATGACCGCTGGCGTCTCGCTCAAGGTGCACCCCATTTGCTTGATCACTGGCAGAATCATCGTGCCATCACCACGCATAAGCGCCGCCCCTTCCCGGGTGAGTCGTTTCTGGGGACGATTCCTCTTGCCCTGTGCCGTGCTAATGATGAACGCTGGCAACGCTGCGCCCACCATCCCGACGAGGTTACTGCCGCACCTAAAACGGAGACTCAGGCAGCCCCTAAAGATCTGGCCATCCATGTCGCCCATGGCATCAGTATGGAACACGACCGCCAGGCTTTCTTTACCCGCCAGGCCCAGGGAGAACTTGAGAAGCCACTCCACGCCATCACGACCGGCGGAGAATATGCGGGAATTCTGTCGCCGGAATTGTGGGCTAAAATCAAGCCAGCAAAAGAGGGGCCCATGGACTTCAGTCCCACCCAACTTGAGCAGCTGATAGCTTGTCCTTATAAATATTATCTCCAGTACATTGCCGGTGTGGAACCGATAGAACGTAATGAACTTGAGGCCAGTCCCCGCGATTTCGGCACCGCACTTCATTTCATCATGCATGAGGGCTTCCGCCTGTTGCAGGGATTCCCCGCCCCAAATTACATTCCCGGCCTCATTACGGTCACGGAGACTTTTGCCGAACTCATGTCACCGGACTGGTCTATTCTGGATCCCAAAGGCGTCTGGCATCTCCAGGAGGGGGAAGCCCGCCCCTCGCCGGATGCTTTGCCACTCGTATCACTGAACCCCGCCGCGACGGAAAGGGTCCTTGCATTTTTCGACTCACTGTCTTCCGTGATTCTCAAATGGGCCACTAGCGGAAATGCCAAATGGATGCTGGGCGCTCCCGAACAACTCACCATTCAGTACCATCGGATTCAGCGTGCGATCCGCAACATGGTTCGAACCACCCTGGAACCCGCCGCCCTGCCCCAAGCATTTCTGGAAGATACCGGTGACGGTCAGACCTTCCGCCGTTTCCCCTGTCTGCTGGAATTTGGTTTCAACAGTCAGTCGAAACGTGCCGCGGCCCCTTCCGTCGAACTGAGTGACCCTGTTAACTCCAGCCACACGGTTCGACTCCACGGCAAAATCGACCGGGTCGATCTGGTGTTCGATTCCGATAAGATCCTGCGAGCTATGATCGTCGTGGACTATAAGGGGAAATCCAAGGGAACCCTGACCCCAGCCACTCTTGCGGCCAATATCGCCAAGGCTGAGGACTGCCAACTGCCAGCCTACGCCCTCGCCGCCTCATCCCGCTTTGCCTCCCGAGCCCAAAGCCCTTTGCCGGTCTTCATGCAGTATCTATCCTATTCACTCTCCGCCGAGGAGATGATCAAGGATTGCCAGAAACGCTGGCTCACCATGGATGGGCACCCACTGGAGGAGGAAAAACTAGCAGCCATCATCGGCGATGCCTCATCATTAATGGATGCTTTTTCCACTAGTGTCTTCACCGCTTTGGCGAAATATGAGCGGGGTGAATTCGCCGTGTCCCCCATTGAATGCAAGTTTTGCGCCTTTGCCGGATGTTGCCGCCACTACGCCAGCCAACTGACTCCTGACGCCGATAAAACGGAGGACGCCTCATGAGCCAAGTCTGCCAGAATATCCGTTTCATTGCCTCAGCCGGCACCGGAAAAACCCATCAAGTGGTCAGCCTCTATCAGGCCCTGCTGCTGGGACGCCCCTACCCACCCGATGATAACGCTCTACCCGGCGCCGCTAAAGGTTCCGTCTTTGATGGAAACCAGCGCATTCCGCCCGACCGGATTCTGATGCTGACGTTCACCCGGAACGCTGCCGCCGAAATGCGTTCGCGCGTCACCGAGGCCATCGAGAAGGAACTCGCCACAGGGAATCCAGATAACGAAGCCTTCTGCTGGAGCCTGCTGCGCCGTCTATCGGGGGCCACCATTTCAACCATTCACGCCTTCGCCCAGCAATTGTTGGCACGCCACACATTGGAACTTGGATTGTCACCCACGCTCACGGTTCTGGAGGAGGCCGATGCCGCCATCCTGAGAAACGACGCCGCACAATCAGCCCTGCGCGAAGCACTCCGGAATGGCTGCCCGGCTTATATCCATGATCTTGAGACCCTATGCGAAGGCCATGGCGTGGAGCAAATCGAGAGGGCTGCCCTGCAAACCATCACCCAATGTGCTACCTGGGGCATTGATCTGGAACAGGCGGATCCCTCCCTGCTGGTGCGTCAACCCGCAGAGCCCTGTCTCCATGACCTGCAAGCCCTGTCCGGGCCACTCCAACTGAAAGCTGACGCAGTCACCGGTAATACCATCAAAGCCATGGCTTCAGAATTGCGTGTGACGCTTCGACTTCTCGGCACCGCCCCTACGCCAGACGCCGTCGCGCAGGCAGCCGGGAAACTCATACCACTCACCCAGAAGGCCTGGGGGAAAACTGAGGATGTCAAAGCCCTGCGCGTCTCGGTGCAGGCCACCCTCATCCATTTGGCGACCTATACTGAACGAAAGGAAGCCGCCCGCCTGTTAATTTCCTTCGTTACCCTGGCACAAGATTGTGCGCTTGGGATCCGAGCCCGGAAAAATGCCCAGGGAGTGCTGGATTTCGATGACCTGTTATTCCGGGCGCGCGAACTGATCCAGCGCAACCCGGATGCGGTACCCGCCACGGACGTCATTATCGTGGATGAGGCGCAGGATAATTCCCGCCTGCAAAATGAACTCATCCGGCTTGTGCAAAAAGCCAGCCAGGCAGCCGTAGCGGCCTGCGGCGATACGAAGCAAACCATCTACAGTTGGCGCGGCGCCGATCCTGATGGACTCGATCGACTGGGAAAAGATCTGCATCTCAACCCAATCCCCCTCCGCACCAGTTATCGCAGCCAAATGGGAATACTGAACTGGGTGAATGATATCTTCGCCGGAGTGGTGATGGGTACGGAACTCTATGGCGAAACCGAGGAACTACTCCCCTGCCCGGCGGCGAAAGCCAGCGAGGGCCCCGCAGTTGAATGTCTCCTACCGGACTGGGAACTCCTGCCGTCCCCCAAGGATCAGATTACCATCCCCGGGAAAAAGTCCAAAACGGGAAGCGAAACCAGTGACGCCTGCGCCCGGATTACAATCAAGAAAAGCGATATCAGCAAATTGGCCGCTGAAGGGTCAACCCTTGCGGCTACGGACTGGGAACAGATGGCTAAACTGGCGGAACAAGCCCTCGCCCTCGAGGCACGGGCCGTGGCACGCCGCATACGCCTACTGACGACGCCCACACGCGGTGGCCACTGGCACCCCCCGCGTGTGTGGGATTCCACCAAACAGGAGTGGGGCACGCCCTCCGGCCAACCTTACCGATTCCGGGACATCCTTATTCTTTTACGCGCCACTCAACGACAGGACCTTTATGAGCAGGCACTTCAAGAAGAGCAAATTCCCTTCACCACAGATGGTGCCGGCCGCGGTTTTTTCTTGCGTCAGGAAGTCCAGGATATTTCCAATCTTCTCTCATGGCTGGCCTTCCCACTCGATCGCCAGACGCTGCTTGCCGTACTGCGCTCTCCATTCTGTGCCTTGTCGGACAACGCCGTCGCCATTCTGTCAGCCAATGTCGCCGACCCGTCATTGCGAAGCATTGTCACGGCCGACGGGGAGGTCGCTCAAAGCATTTCCAAGGATCTGACCACCAGGTCGTCTACACATGACGCCTCGTCCTTTCTCCGTACTGCAAACCTCCTACGCCGACTCTGTGAACTAGCAGGCCGTGTTAGCGCCGTGGAATTGGTGCGAGAGGCGGTACGCCTTACCGGTTATGACGCCATCCTCACCGGCACATTTCATGGGGTCCAGCGGCTGGCTAATCTTCAGAAATTACTTTCCTGGATTCAGGAACTGGAGCGCTCCGAAAACCTCGACTTCCAGTCTGTTGCCATCCGATTGTCCGGCGAAATTCTTGATGGCCGCGAAGCCCCGGATGCCGCTGTTCTCGACCCCGATGATGACTCTGTGCGCATTAACACCGTTCATGCCGCCAAAGGCCTGTCCAGCCCAGTTGTGATTGTACCTGACCTCCGCCGTACGCCGCGCAATGACAGCCGGTGGATCCAAGTTCTTCGCAGCGAGAACGACCAGGGCTCCACGATTGCGGCCCGATTAAAGTTTTACAACGAGGACGACACGCTTCAGGAGAAAGTGGATTCCGAGGGCTATGCCGAAGAAGTGGAGCAAAATAAAATCGCGCGCGATCAGGAATCACGTCGATTGTTTTATGTAGCCGCCACCCGCGCCCGGGATCTCCTGATTTTCTCAGGAGAAAACCCTAATGCAGGGAGCGGGGGTTCCTGGCGGAGCTGGCTCAACCAGCATCTCTTTGCCTGTGACTTTAAACCTGAACTGGTTCGACTCCGCCCCTACAGTGAGGTGGAAACGGCCTGGAGGGGATTGGGTGCTATGCCCTCTGATAAGGCCCCGGTATCCCCCCTTCAATTGACACAATGTCTTAATCAGGCAGAGACCCTTTCTGCGAAAGAGCAGTATCGTTATCCAGTCACCCTATTGGTACGCCCTACCCCGCAAATCCGACTGGCATCCGTGAGCGTAACCACCAAAACCGCCGACAACCATGAATCCGCCGCCGAACCCGAATTCATAGCTGAAGAAGACGATGAGCCCACCTTTAGTAAATCGCAACTGGGAACCGTCGCGCACCGGATTTTGGAGACCCTGGACTATCATTCCGGCCCCACCCTGGAGGGGCAAATTTCACAAGCCTTGGAGTTTGAAGCGCTCGCCCCTGCTGAAAGAAGCACGCTTATCTCCGGCGTAACGGCAGCTGCCTCACGCATAGCCATACTTCTAGAGGGAGTACCGGCGAAAAACCTGATCAGGGAACTACCCTTCGCAGCCCGATTCCGCCATGATGGGGCGGAAGTGATTGTCGACGGAAAAGTTGATCTACTCTACTTCAAGAATGAAGCCTGGCACATACTCGATTACAAATTCTCGTCCCATACGTCCGAGGAACTGACCGAGCGCTATGCCCTCCAGCTTGCCACCTACCGCGAGTCACTCTTCACACCCGACGCCGATGGATCCCATTACTCTCCCCGCTTTGAGACCAACATCAAAACACCGGCCACTTTCACCCTCACCCTGCTCGGAATCACCTCTACAGGAGACTGTACGGTGGTGGATGTGACCGCTCAGGCCCCGGGCAACATCGCCGCCCATCTAATCAACGCAGCTCGATTCCTGAGCAGAGCTATGCCAACAATCTGTCGTGGCGAAGCCACGCCCGCCCTGCCGTGATTTTCGCATGTTTCGTAGTGGTCTAAACTGCCGGATCATAGGTAACGAAATATGTTCCATGTAATTGAACCCACTTCAAAATATCCAATGCTAAACAGGTTTAGCACACTGTTTACAGCGCCAATTTTCACACTGATATCCTGCCCCTAAACGGATTAGCCTTTCTTCCTATTTTATGCTTGTCTACATGTAAGAATTACCGTATTTTTTACAACTATGTATTCAAGATTACTAAAGATGCCCGATACATCCATTCTCCTGCTGGGTCCAAGAGGGACAGGAAAATCAACTTGGATCTCGAAGCATTTCGCTGAGGCCACACGCTATGACCTGCTCGACACAAGGGAAGCACTGCGTCTTGAACGTGAGCCAAGTAGATTATACAACGAGTTAAGAACAGTACCTGCCGGAAAATGGATCGTGCTCGACGAAGTGCAAAAAGTGCCGGCACTTCTCGACGAAGTGCAACGCTTGATCGAGAGTTGCGGACTGCGTTTCATCCTGTGCGGATCCAGCGCACGAAAACTCAAGCGTTCCGGCGTGAACCTGTTGGCCGGACGGGCGATCGAAGCCCGTATGTTCCCGCTCGTGTCGGCCGAACTTGGACCGAATTTCGATTTGCATGCGGCCATCGCAACCGGCACGATCCCGCTGGCGGTGACTGGCACCGATCCCGTCGGGTTTCTCACAACCTACGCACATACCTATCTGAACGAGGAAATCCGCGCCGAAGCCGTGACCCGCAACGTGGCGTCTTTTTCACGGTTTCTGGAAATCGCAGCCAGACAGAACGCGCAGGTCACCAACCTGAGCAATATTTCCCGCGATGCGGCCGTTGCCCGTTCGACTGTACAGAATTACTTTGAAATCATCTCCGATACTTTACTCGGTTATTGGATTGAACCTTGGAAACTCAAGCGCGCAACAAAGCAGGTTTCCCATCCAAAATTCTACCTATTTGATACGGGAGTCGCGCGCGCGCTTTCGGGTCGTTTGCCTTACCCCCCATCTCAGGAAGAGACCGGCCCCCTGCTGGAAACCTATCTCTTCCATGAGATACGTGCGTTTTTGGGCTATTCGAAGCTTCACTACAACCTCCATTTCTGGCGCAGTTACGATGGGGCAGAAGTCGACCTGTTGTGCGAAACGCGCGAAGGATTCGTCGCCATCGAAATGAAGGCGGCCATACAGTGGCAAAAGAGGTTTTCGGGTGGACTGCGACGATTACGCGCAGAGTTATCACCGGCGCCGGTGCATACTTTTGGCGTTTACCTTGGCGAACGTCGGGCACTGCTTGATGACGTTCTCGTGCTGCCCGCGGCCGAGTTCCTCAGCATGCTGTGGAACGGCGACATTATCCGCCGGTGAAGACCAAGGCGCGAAATTATAAATTAATTTGTTCTTCCGGGTTTAGTGTGAGCGGTCTACCCTGTGAGCGTTCTACCCTTGCGTGCGAAGGATGATACCTTCTATCCTGCTGAAATGACTGTCTTCGGTGGCCAGGTTGGCGCCGTGTTCCATGGTGATCGCAGCGATCCAAATATCATTGGTTGGAATGGGCGTCCCCTTCTGCCTCAATTGATTGATGATGAGCGAATAGAACTCCGCCGTGACGGTTGTTATCAAAGCCACTTGAACCCGCTCCGTCGTTGTAAAAGCGACCAGTTGTTCCGTATTCGCCCGCTCACGGTTCCCCCCTTTGAAACCCGCCAGAAGTTCACCAAACACAACCACGGGCACTAGAATTCGCTCCGCCTGCCGCAACAGCTTTACCGCCTCGGAATCCCCCCGCATGGCATTGCAATAGACATTGGTATCAATGACAAGCGCCTTCATTTCCAGAGCTCCTCATCAATCTTTCGGCACTCCCTGCAATGCGCAGCGACCTCCCGGGCATCCTCTTCAGACCAACTGCCAAAAAAAACATCCAAGTCATGCCACTCCCGCACTTTTCCAGGCTCACCTGGAAAGGCAATCTTCCTGAGCGCCTCCACCACAAATTTATTCACACTGGAATGATTGCTTTTTGCTTGCTTCTTGAGTTGCCCAAAAGCTTCTTCATCAACACCTCGAATGGTCAACGTGCTCATAGTGACTTCCTTTTGAGAAAATATGATTCCACAAAACGACTTCACTAGCAATCACATAGTGATGTCACATCATTCTCAGTGTCTCCCCCATTCTCCTTGAGATTCAGTTACTTATCACCTCTTGTTCCCTCGCCAATTCTTCTCCGTAAACCCGATAATTCTATTCATCATCGTGACAACCCCAGCCGGATCGAGGCCTACCGCGCTCTCCGCAGACAGCATCACGAAGTCCGTCCCATCGATTATGGCATTGGCCACATCCGTCGTCTCGGCTCGTGTCGGCAGACGGTTCTCAACCATGCTCTCAAGCATCTGGGTAGCGGTGATAACCGGTTTACCCGCCACATTACAGGCGTTGATGATTTGTTTCTGCATGATCGGCACTTCCCAGATCGGCAGTGAAACCCCCATATCCCCACGGGCAACCATAACACCGTCCACAACTTTAATGATGCCGTTGATATTGCGGATTCCCTCCCGGTTCTCGATCTTGGCGATCACCTTCGGACTCGATGCAGCCCCCTTCATCAAAGCCCGAACAGCCAGAACGTCCGCAGGCTCGCGGACAAAAGATAACGCCATGAAATCCAATTCCTGTTCAAGGCAGAAATCGATATTGGGCCGATCGTGCTCTGCCACACCCTTAAAGGGAAGATGAACTTCCGGCGCATTGACTCCCTTACGCTCCTTAATCGCCCCTCCAATCAGAACACGGGTCTTCAATCGATCCTTCCCAACACTTTCAACCGTCAATGCGATATTCCCGTCATCGATGAAAATCTCATGTCCCTTGCGGAAAACGGATAAAGGACCATGATAATCAAACGGCACCACATCTCCTTCCCCGCGAACATCCCGGGTTGTCAGCCAGAGGATCTTTCGTTTTTTGACCTCAATAGGCTTTTTATCCTTCATGAGACCTATGCGGATACGATGCCCCTCCAAGTCCCCCATAATCCGTATACGACGACGGTATTTCTTATTCAGATGGCGGATCATGCGGATTCGCTCAAGGTGTTCATCAAGGGATCCATGTGAGAAATTGATCCGTGCCACATCCATGCCGGCAAGCATCATCTTGCGCAATACCGTCATGTTTGAAGACGCAGGGCCCAGTGTACAAATAATTTTAGTTCTGACCATAAACTCCTCTTTGCACTCTATTTATTTGGCGGACTCGATGGCGTATTCCAGCGTCACGACGGCTTTGGCGGTTTTTTCTATGGCCGAAGTATCATATTCCCCCCCGCCGGAGGTGTCGGTTGAGTGCCGTTCGGTAATCTGGAAAACACCCTGCTGGGCGGAGGTCAAAGCACCAATCTTACCCTTGCTTCCCTGGGCGAGCGCCAGGGCGCGTCGATAGCCATCCTCGGTCGCCTGCGCCAGCAATCTGAGTTTTGTATCCTTTAGATCGGAAACCAAAAACATGGGAGGGGCGGCTTGGATATCCACACCGTCCCGAATCAGTTCCGTGATGCGGGTGGCAGTATCACGAATAAGCGCAACATTGGTAGAGGTAACCATGATTTCCTGGGAGACGTCGTAAAATTCGATTTCATTCATTTCCTTCCCCTGGCTGTCACGCCTGGGGATTTTCCCAATCTCGATCGTATGAACGACCGTCTCATCCTCCCGCAGGCCCATCTGCTTTAAGAGCGCGAGAGTGGCATTGCGGCTTACCTGCAGCTTATCATAGGCATCCTTAAGGCTGTCACCGCGTACGTTACATCTGCTGGAAAACTTGCCGACATCCGACATGATGTCCGTTTCAGCATATCCCTTCACCGTAATCGCCTGTTCATGGCGAACGCGGAGAAATAATTTGGAAAGTATGGAGGCCGAAAGAATCATTCCCACCACCAAAATGGCCGCTATCAACGAAGACTTCATCAGATTATTCATGATCCATTCCTATTCTTTATGTGATGCCCGGGAATATAACCGTTTCAGCCATTGTTCAGAAGCGTAATATTCAGTACCCTGCGCAATGGGCGGTGGACAGGCCACGGGAGGGTGGAGTAGAGTAATGGGACTGATTAACAACCCCAATGAGGTAAGCCAAATATGAAGATAATATTTTTGCTCGCGGTAATTATAGTGGTGTCCTGCAACTCCTTCGCACAGACCGAAATCCCCGCAGAAAAACACCAGGAGATTGTGAAAATGCTTCAAATCACCGGCACGGAGAAAATTCTGAAGGGAATCAAAACTCAAATGATGAATGGCCTGAAAACCTCCATGACTAAGATCCCGGATGCATTTTGGTCCAAGTTCGAAACGAAAATGGACATGGCGACATTGATCGAACAGATCATTCCCCTGTACGACAAGTACTACACACTGGAAGACTTGAAGTCCATAAATGCGTTTTATCAGAGCCCAACCGGCCAGAAAGTCTTATCCACTTCACCGCAAATCTTTCAAGAGAGCCTGACGATCGGCCAGAAATGGGGCGAGAAAATGGGCAAAGAGGCCTCTGATGAATTTGAAAAAGAATCTGGGGACAAAAGCCAGAAGTAGAAATGCCAGAAAACAGTTTGCAGACAGCTGCACTAAAATCACCCCACAGGCTGCCTGCTAATTGAAAGAACGGGAAAAAAGATCTTTGAAGGCCTGAATCGCCTCATCCGCATCACGTCCATCGGCAAACACAGTTACCTCGGTTCCCTCCGAGGCATCCAGTGACAAAAGCCCAAGAATGCTTTTGGCTTTCACCTTTTTATGCTTGGTGCCGATATGAATCGCCGCATCAAAAGTCACGGCTAACTTTGCAATCTTTGCTGCCGGACGTGCATGCAGCCCTAACTCGTTAGAAATGAGCAGATTCACTTTGCGTTGTGTTTGTTTAGCCATCATCCCGGTATCCCATTCAACTATCCATAGAACCATCGTGTTTCTTAAAACGTCTAATCGTTTGCGAGCGGGGGATGCTAGAAGGAATGCCCGACAAAAGGAATCAGGGATTACCTGAAAACCCCATCAGGGATTACCTGATAGCGAAATTTGAACTAGTGGGCGATTTCCCGACATATGACTGCAGGCAAGAAGCAGTAAACAGGCATCTCCTTTGAACGATTCAGCTTGAGAAGAACAAGGTGAGGATGCAATTATATATGCCGACTTTCCGCGTCCTGTCTGTCCAAGAGCGGATGGCGGTTTCAGGAACCAAAGGGATAGAGCTTAATTAATGGCAAGAACCGGAGATGGAAATGAATGGAAAAGGGGATAAACCGAGACCAGTTGACAAGCAGAAATTTGATACCAATCATGATGAGATTCGTTGGAAATCAAAGGTTTCGGGCGGCAGAGTGGATCAAATTCCATCCGAGGTAGGCAGGAAGAAATAAGTTACTCCGCGCATAATACTGCTTTAAACTGCGTCAGTTGCAAGTCAACCTTCTGCCTTCCCTCCTTACAGCCCAACAAAAGTGTCACTTTTTGAATGTTGAGCAGACTTGGCGTTGCGGGAAGAGGGATACAAAGTTCCTGCGTAAGCCAGCGGGTATGCCGGAGGTTAACAAATATTTCCTGAGATACACTTCGACCATCTGAAACAGGCCGCTCAAGACTTATCACTGCCTTTAGATCAGCCTCCCGATTCCGATAGCGGATCCGCAATACATTGCCCGATAACGACACCCCTTGTACTGGCTGATCTACCATCCAAGTCACCGCTGCCTGCCGGACGTTTTCACCCATCAGGCGAAATCCGCTGTTCCCACGACTCAGCTCCAGCCTGCTTTCATCCGGCGACCAAACCACTGTGCGAACCGCTGGAACCAATAGATCTACCGGTTCACCGCGGGGATAAACCACACGCAACCGCTCGAGCATCCCTCGCTGTTCAAGATATCGTGCCATAGCCTCGTCCCCCGCCCCCAAGCCACCCACAATCAGAGACATGACATGCACGGCCGTCTGACACTTAATGGGTAGCTGTGTTACCATGTGGGTCCCCTCCCAGGGCCCATGTTGCGTAAAAAGGGATGAGATTGCAGACCAGTTGTCTAGCAAGAAAGACTCCATCTCATCTGGTAAGATACTGTAGGCCACCCCCAGTGTGTAAATTGACGGGGCATTAGTGATTCGAGGGTCATTAACGACCGTAAGTTCCGGTACCCCAATCTTGCCACTGTACTGATTGCCATTCCCACTGTAGGCCTCTGACAGAAATCCCGGCAACTTATGTTCACGGGAATAGTCCAAATTGATCCGCACGGTATTTTCAAGATTCGCCCGCCATCCGGGAATGGAGCGCTCACCCATAAACAACGAAAGGCCAAGAGCCTGGAAGGCTGAACCCTCCCACAAGCCCAGCGTAAAGAGTTCCTGCCCACTGGTCATGACCCGGGATTTTACCTTAAACGCCTGATACCGCAGTGGGTCATCCGGAAAACCGAACCGGATCAGAACAAATTGGAGGGGGCCCCGGAATTCGTTGACGTAATAATCAGCAAACGCAACCTGCCACACTCCTGAGGGATCACCCCACCCCAGATACTGTTTATGGGTGGCATTCCACCCAAAGCGAAAAAGCCCCCGCTTGGAATCATAGAGATACTGATAACCAGGCCGCTGGGCATCTAAAAACTGTTCCAATCTCCCCCGGATGCTCTTAGCCAAGGGATTATTTGCTACTTCCGGCTTCAAAAGTACCCCTATGGTCTTTGCTACTGAAGCGCTTAAGTTGGCGTTATCACCAAAAACTACCTGCACCACGCGCCGATCAAGCATCGTCATGATTTTGATCTGGCCATCATGTGACGCATACGGAGCCAATACGCCCTTAAAGCATGCCTGCCCATAGCCAAATCCCGGCCCACGGATAATCTCGCCCTGTTCGTCATTCGCCCATGGCCGAACCCAACCGCATTTTTCAAGGGCCCGCCAAACCTCTAGCCCCTCTTGCGCTCCGTACGCTTCAACAAAATCCTGCTTATAAGCATCAGAGGCCAGTGGTGCCATACGGCGACCTTTGTCGAATCCGATAAAGTTGCACAATAACCCACGATCACTGAGATTAGGATCCGCCTGATCATGAAGCAGAGATCGAGTCACACGATCAAGCTGGATAAGGGCTTCGCCCCTCGACAAATAAGGTTGATCGGCACAGCCTGCCGCAATATGGGCCAGCAATTCCAGCCATTCACCTACCGTGGTAAGCTGGGTAAATCCACGTAATTGGAGGCCGGACTGATCGTCATCATTCCACCCCTCAACCGGATATCCTGACACCTCGTCAAACAACCCCTGCCCCGGCTTGATATAGCCCAAGGCATTCTTAACCAATTGCCGCATGTGAATATGTTGCGGCTTGATGGTGGGCAAAGAAAATTGAGAAGGTGCCGGATCACTACCTATAACACCTCTGGCAACCAGTGCCAGACCGACAATACAAATATGCAAGGTTCGTTTCATCAAAGGGGACTTTCCGTCAAATTGCGCGACACCTTCAACACCCGCAACTCACCACGAGGTTCCGTAAAATCAATCGGCAGGTGTACTTGGTTGTCCTTTAGTTTCGCCCCCACAACACCTTCCAGCGCCTGCCTCAACATCCAGGCGGCCGCCCCGGTATAGCCATTCCATATCATCCGTCCGGGCTCATAAGTCGTCAGGAAATCTGCCGCCTGTTTATTCGGCTGCCCTCCATAACGCTCGATCTGGTCGGGCGTTGTGTGTTCCAGCGGTGAAATCTTACGCCACAACCGTATCGCCGTTTCCCGGTATTGTTTTGCAGCAACCTCATCCCCCGCTGCCGCCCATTCTTCCGACAACTGCCGGGCCGCCCCCACCATCCACTGGACCCCATGGCAGTACATCCCATTCTCGCGCACACCTTCAGGATAGCGACAACTCCGCCCGAGAAATGGTTTGGTCTGCTCATTCAGGGCCGGCCAACCGAGTAAAATCACGTTATCCCGCTCCAATGTCCGAAGCGCGGTATCAAACATCGTCCTTCCCCGCTCCTTATCAATACCGGAAAAAACCGCCCAGGCAGCTGTCAGGGCATCCACTTCCCAAATCCCACTCCCTTTAACCCCGATCTCGGTACCATCATCGTGAATGGCTCGCAAATACCGATCCTCCCGCCACATCGCGTTAATGGCCACCCCTAACACCTCCCTACGCTGCCGGTACTCCGCGGCATGACGCGGCTTACAGTGTCGCTCCAGCAAGGGCATCAACTCGCGCAAAATGTAGTAGAGGAAGAAGCCCATCCACACACTTTCACCACGCCCCTCACTGCCAATTTCATCCAGTCCGTCATTCCAATCGCCAGTTCCCATCAAGGGCAAGCCATGCGCCCCCATCCGCTTGTGCAAGACCAGATCCAACGCCCGTCGCACGTGATCCAGAACAGAGTCTGCCCGGGTGGATCGAAGGGGAAAGAATCCCATACCCTGTTTGCCCTCAGGCAACGGTAACAGGGGAATCTCGGCATCCAGGTACGGCACCGTTTCATCCAACAGCGTTTCATCCCCTGTCATACGGACATATTCCGCTACCGCCCAGCCCAACCACAACAGATTGTCACAGGCATGTGAGCGGCTGGAAAAACTGGAGCGCCCGTCCTGTTGCAGGAAGAACCAATGCACGGTATCCCCCTCGACAAACTGCTGAGCGGCATGGAGCAGAATCTGACGCCGTGCCAATGCCGGATCCACCCAGATCAGATTTACCGAATCCTGTAACTGATCACGGAACCCGAAAGCACCACTGGCCTGATAGAACCCTTTACGCGCCCAGATGCGCTCGGCCAGCGCCTGGTAACGTAGCCAGTACAAATAGCTATCCAGGGCCGGATCGGAGGTTTCTACCACCAGCGTCCCCATAAACCCGTTCCACCAGCGGCGGGTCGCCTCAAGCTGACTTGCCGCATGTCCGGTCTCACCATAGCGAATAATCAGCCGTTCGGCCTCCACACGGGATCCAGCCTGCCCCAGTACCACAACCACTTCACGCTCAGAATGAGGCGGGATATCCAGCGCGATTCTGAATGCGACAACAGCCTGATCATCTCGATCTAAAAGCAAGCCAACCGCACCCTCCACCCAGACTGGATGAGCGACTGTCCTGCCAGCCCCGAAAAATTCACCTCGCCGGGTCGTACTCGCCTCGGGCCCCGGCGTCACCGCCACATAGGCGGGCCCTGAGCGGAATGTATTTCGGGGATTCTCAAACAACCAGCCATGCCCTACCGAGGCCGGATAACGATGTAACACCCCGGAGTGTTCAGGCTGAGCCGCCAAAGTAATCTGGAAATATGGGGCACAATAAAAACGCCGCACCTGGTCACCCTCATTACGCAACTTCAACTGATACACACCGATTGCCTCATCAGGCGGAACAAACACCGTCAATTCGCTGCTCAACGTCCCGTGCCGCATATGGAACACCGCCGTGCCATCAGTCCGAAAATCGGCCTCATATTCAGCACCCGGCGAACGCAGGGGCTCATAAGTAGGCGAGTACCACTGATTGTTATCGCGATCATACAGATAGATGGCCTCACCCGGTAACTCACGGGTCGTGGTATCCGCCCAGTCAGGAGTCAGCCGGTTCTGCTGGGAATTCACACTGGATGAAGTATGTAAACCACGATTCGTAACCGCCATCACATGGCCCAATGCATTTGCCAAGGTGTGATCAAACGGACGCGGCGTAAAGGGCGTCAGCACCCGCATCACACGCCCCCCCTCATCGAAGCGGGTATAGGGTCCCACCATACCCCGCGGGGGTCGCCCATGCCCGATGCGCAATCCGGTGGCCGGGGATACTGGACGTGGAAGACCAGGCGGGCAAGCGGCTTTTACCATGGCCTCGGCAGCCTGACGCGACGTCGCACAGCCCACCCATAGACGCACCGTCAACTCGCCGCCGGGCGGAAGTTCCAACCGCAAGGCCAAACTCCCGATACAATCGAACATGGGGCATGGTGCCAGGGCCACAGGCTCACGCCACTGCATTTCGTGCAGGGCTTCGGGTGCCCACAACGAGCCCGCTCGCCCAATGAATTCAACACGTGCCACATGCACCCCCTCCGGAGCACGATCTGCGGCCAGAAATCCAGCCAACTTACTGGTATGATGCACCGCGACCACAGCGTTCAACTCAGGCAGGAAAGACACATCCGGAAACAACCTGTTATATTGGGTATGCCCGCGATCAGCATCCATGCTGTTCAGCGACCATTCCACATAGGGAACCAAACATAGAGAGCGGACCCTCTCATCCGTATTACGAACCGTCACCGTCCAGGCTTCAAGCGACAACCCCTCATCCGGCAAGGTTACGCTGATATTGGCTTTAATTTCATGCTGAGCATGCAGGAACCGCAGATGGTCGCCCTCATCCAGCACCTCAGGCTGTGGCCCGATCTCCGCCGGGAAGTTACCCAACACCGGCCAAACCCGGTGTTTCCCGGAGGCATCCGGAATTTCATCCACTAAGAAAAATGCGCGCCCCGCAGGATCACGACCTTCATATGAACGCCGATGGACATCAAATTGTTGCGTCAGATACTCGGCACGGGGTGCCCCTCCAGGCTGTATGGAAAACGCATAGACGCTATTCTGTAACTCCGGCACGTCAGCAGGAATCTCTCCCCGGGCACGCATGATACGCCAAGCGGAAGCCAACAACACAACAGCCACAAAAATCACACCACCTTCAAGCAAGCCGGCACCAATCGACTGTCCCCAAATACGTTCAACTAACGGTGTCGCAGATAACTGCAGGGCTTTTGACTGATCCCAAACCTGATCCCAAGCCGCCCCGGCGGGAATGTAAAAGGGAAGCAATAAGGGAGCCCATGTGGTAAATCGTTTGATCCCCTCCGGAATAAAGCGGGCAGCAGCGTGGGAACCAAGGAAGCGTGATACACGCTCATCCAGCCGATCCATACCGAGAAAGCTGAGGTTCACAAGCGTGGCCACCCTCAAACCCATATGATCCAGCCAGATCAACACGCGAAACGTATCATAGGCCAAAACCCACATGAATACTTTCAAACTCCAGGCCGTAAAGGCAGATCCATCCAAAAGGCCGGTTTGTGCCACGCAAAAAATTGTGCGAATCGCACCGTCCTGATTATACCAGGTAGGCACGGGCATCTGGCGCAGGAACGTAAAAATAACAGGTGCCATCCATAATCCCCAGCGGAGGACAAAAATGGTCCCATCCGCCAGTTCCGCCACCCCCTCACGCGATGCCAGACGACGTACCGGCGCCCACTCGCGTTGAAACACAGCCAGCAGGAAGGACTTATTGATTGCAAACAGCCAGGCTGCCACGCCCCAGGAAATGACACCAGCCAAGGCCTCATTCCATAACAGCCTTGCCCCGCCCATATAGTCACCCAAACTCAGAAAACCCCAACGACTTAAAAGCGGATACACATCGTAGGGCATGGAGGCCTTTCCATATCCACAGTAAACCGCCAACTTCGTGGCCACCACCGGAGTTTGCGCCGCATCGAAATAGAAGCCCAAGGCCGCCCCTACCAGCCCCCCCAATACCGCCTCCACCC
>Ga0194054_10000263_pt1 | contig 27475 bp, 14 predicted proteins | sample SepL2210m_MetaG_FD_163628 | JGI IMG/M metagenome (GOLD analysis project Ga0194054, IMG submission 163628) | Anoxic zone freshwater microbial communities from boreal shield lake in IISD Experimental Lakes Area, Ontario, Canada - Sep2016-L227-10m | ecosystem: Environmental > Aquatic > Freshwater... | reverse complement strand
CACTTCAAAAAGCCCTGAAAGCCGGCCTGCCATGGTAAAGAAAATGATGCTTCTAACCATTCTCGTCCCCTTTATGGTGCTTATTTCCGGTTACGCAGGATCCAGGATGCAGGATACTCTTGCAGGGGCTGACTCAAGGGTGAAGCTGGCAAAGGAAGTCATGGCACTTTCGGTGATGCAGGATGCAGGAAACAGTATCCAGGATGATTCATTTGAAATAAAGGCCTATAAAGCCTCGGGTAAAACCGAAAGCCAGGTATACTCTGAAGCCTCTGCCGTTTTAAAGAAGTTTTATATCGGCGGATGGCTGTTCGGCGGTTTCATAGGGCTTGCCATTGCCCTGATGATAGGCGGGCGGATGATACCGGTGTACAGGACCGATTATGTTACCAATAAAGGACGATGCTTCAGCTGCCTGAGGTGCGTTGATTATTGTCCCGTGAAATCCTGAAATTGCTGAAAAATATGAAGACCGGCAAGCCACCACTGAACACTATAAAACTCCTTGAGAATATTTCTCTTGGAAGCGCTGTATTTGCTGTAGTCCTTTGCGTACTGATCATTGTGAATTTCATCCAGGTCAGGCGGGCCGATCCCCTGAACTCACCGGCCATGACCGTACTTGTTGAAAAACTCCAGAATGATCCCTCCAACGACCAGCTCAGGCAGGAGATACGCACCCTGGACCTGATTGCGCGAAAGGCATTCTTTACCGCCCAATGGCAGGTGAGAACCGGCGGCTATCTTCTTTTCATCAGCATCCTGGTACTGGTATCCTGCATCAAGGCTATAGAACTCATCAGGTCCAAGCTGCCTGAAGAACCGGCAGCCAAGCCTCTCATGTTTTGGGAAACGAGGATCCTCAAACGGCATTGGCTGGTATATTCAGGTATAGCCCTGGTTGTGCTGACCCTCCTGCTCGCGTGGCTTACTCATAATGACCTTGGGAAGGACCTGAGGAACGCAGCGAGCAAGGAGCAGGGATCAGGGAACCGGGAACCGGGAGCCGTGAACCCCGATTCAGCAACCGTGGTCAGCGATACTACCTTCACCAGTCACCAGTCACCAGTCACCAGTCACGATTCGGCAACTGCCTTCCCTTCCTGGAAAGAAGTCAAAGACAATTTCCCTTCGTTCAGGGGACCAGGAGGAATCGGGGTTACAGAGCGTACAGGCATTCCTGCCAGCTGGGACGGAAAAAGCGGGAAGAACGTCAGGTGGAAAACCCCCATACCGCTGCCGGGATATAATTCACCGGTGATCTGGAATGATAAACTCTTCCTGAGCGGGGCCAGTGAAACCAAACGGGAAGTTTATTGCCTCGATGCGATCAGCGGTAAGATTCTCTGGCAAACGCCGGTGGTGAAAATCCCCGGTTCACCTTCAGGTGTGCCAGGCGTAAGCAAGGAAACAGGCCTGGCTGCCCCTACCCTCACCACCGACGGCCGCTCGGTATTTGCCATCTTTGCCAACGGCGATCTTATCGCCCTGGATATGGAGGGCAAGACGGTATGGTCGAAGAACCTCGGTTTGCCGGCCAACCATTACGGGCATTCCTCATCACTCATTATGTATCGCGATATCCTTATCGTACAGTTCGACCAGCGCAATTCACCGGCAGTGATAGGGCTTTCGGCAAAGACAGGGAAAGAGGTATGGAAAACCGCAAGAAATGTAAAAATTTCATGGTCCTCCCCTTCCCTTATCAATACCGGCAAACGTATGGAACTTTTACTCGCGGCCGAACCCAGCGTAACCGCTTATGATCCCCTGACAGGCAAAGAGTTGTGGAGCATCGACTGCATCTCAGGGGAAGTGGGGCCGTCGCTGGCCTATGGCGCAGGCATTGTATTTTCTGTCAATGATTACTCCACATTATCGGCAATACAGACCGGCATCAGCCCGAAAGTGCTGTGGGAAAACAACGAATTCCTTTCCGATGTGCCCAGCCCGCTTGCAAGCGACAAATACCTTTTCCTGCTGACTTCTTACGGCACAGCCGTTTGCTATGATGCCCTGAACGGAACAAAATACTGGGAACATGATTTTGGCAACCCCGTTTACTCATCCCCCATGCTGGCCGAAAACAGGGTCTATATCCTGGATAAGAAAGGCATGATGTATATTATCAAAGCCGATAAAGAATTTTCAATGATCAGCCAATGCCCGCTGGGTGAAGGATCCTTCTGCACTCCTGCTTTCACAAACAGGCATATTTTCATCAGGGGGGATAAGAATTTATATTGTATCGGAAAGTGATAAGGCACTATATAATACTGCATAAACTGTGTAACTACAAGCTCGTAACGACCTAAATTAGAAACCTATGAAGAAAGTAGATGTTACCATCGAGGAAATGGGCCGGCAAATGAATGAACTGAAACAGCAGCTTGAACTGTTGGAGAAGGAGAGAAGGCTGTATTACGAAGGCATGCAGAAATACCAGGCAATATTTTCAAATTCCCCCCTTGGCATTCTTCATTACGATACAGATGGGGCCATTCTCGATGTCAATATCGAATTTATCAAAATCATCGGTTCCTCAAGGGAGGCCCTGATCGGCATGAACATGTTCAAACAGCTGAAAGACCATCAGTTGCTCTCGACCGTAGGTGATTCATTGAAAGGAGGCATTGGCAGGTACGAGGAGAAATACAGCTCTGTGACCGCCAACAAAGTGACACCGGTGAGAGGGATTTTCGTTGGTTTAAAAAATGAAGATGGGGTTGTTACGGGAGGCACGGGAATATTCGAAGATATAACCGAACGCAAACAGGCCGAAACAATTCTGCAGCAAACCCGGGAGAACTATGAAACCTTTTTTAACACCATTGATGAATTTCTTTTTGTACTTGACGTTCAGGGAAATATTATCCATACAAATTCAACTGTAATTCACCGCCTTGGCTTTACTAAAGAAGAACTCGCCGGAAAATCGGTTCTTATGGTTCATCCGGAGGAAAGACGGAAGGAAGCCGGAAAAATAGTTGAAGATATGTTGAACGGTAAGGCTGATCATTGCCCGGTTCCCCTTATAACCCGTTCGGGAATACAAATCCCAGTAGAAACAAGAGTTTCAAGAGGGTCGTGGAACGGAAGCCCTGCGCTGTTCGGGGTGTCAAAGGATATTTCGAAAATCCGCCTGTCGGAAGAAAAATTTTCAAAACTGTTTTACCTCAATCCATCAGCCTGCGGCCTGACCGATCTCGATTCGGGGGTATATATTGAAATCAATGAAGCATTTTCAAATCTACTGGGATACAGCAACAAAGAGGCCATCGGGAAATCGGCTGTTGAGCTGGAAATATTAACACCCGACACTATCAATGCCGTATTAACTGAGGCAAAAAAACGGGGAAATACCAGAAATATTGAAGCCGACCTGAGAGCGAAGAACGGGGAGATTAAACGTGTACATATGTCGGCCGAGAACATATATATCCAGGATAAAAAGTACCGGTTTACAGTTGTTGACGATATTACTGAACGAAGGAAGTCTGAAGCTGAACTGGAAGAGAGCAGGGAAAAGTACCGGGGCTTATGCGAGGCGGCTTTCGAAGCAATATTCCTCTCCGAAAAAGGGATCTGCATTGAGCAGAATCTTGCAGCCGAAAAGATGTTTGGCTATACTTCAGCAGAAGCGATTGGAAGGTATGGAACAGAATGGATTGTTCCCGAAGACAGGGAAATGGTGATGAAGAATATGCTTGCGGGTTATGAAGAGCCTTATGAAGCCCGGGCACTAAGGAAAGACGGGACAAGATTCCCTTGTACATTAAGGGGAAAGATGATGCATTACAAAGGCAAAAAAGTCAGAGTTACCTCCCTTACTGATATTACTTCAATAAAGGAAGCCGAGGAAGCTTTGAGGATCAAGGACTGGGCAATTGAATCTGCAATAAATGCCTTTGCAATTACCGACCAGTCGGGGAACCTGAAATATGTAAACCCTGCATTTCTCCGTTTATGGGGTTATGATTCGCCTCAGGAAGTACTTGGGAAATCACCAACCAGTTTCTGGCTCATGGAAGTGAAAGCTTCTGAGATCATGGGGAAGTTATTGTTACAGGAAGCCTGGTCGGGTGAGTTGATCGCGGTGAATAAGGCAGGCGGACTTTTTGATGTAAAGGTTGAGGCGAGTGTGGTAAAGGATTCCGAAGGCAAGCCTCATTCAATGCTGGCGTCATTCGAAGATATCACTGAACGAAAGAGAATTTTCTCTTACCTGCGGGAGGCTAAAGAAAAAGCAGAAGCGGGCAACAGGCTGAAAACCGCTTTTATGAATAATATTTCACATGAATTGCGCACTCCCCTGAACGGGATTCTCGGTTTTGCAAGTTTAGTCGTACAGTCAGATATCAGCCAGGAAGAAAAAGAGCAATTTTATTCCCTTATTAAACAAAGCAGTGACCGCTTGCTGAGGACAATCACAAACTATATGGATATTTCCCTCCTGGCTTCCGGTAATATTGAAGTCAGTCGAAAATCATTTGATCTTCATAAGCTGCTGCGTCATGTATACGAGAAATTTCTGCCGCTTTTCACTGATAAGAACCTTGAGCTAAAACTTGGTATCCCCTTGAAATCAGAGACTCTGTTTGTAGTTTCAGATCCGGAATTATTAAAAACGATATTTTCTCATCTTCTTGACAATGCCCTTGTTTTTACCGGTGAAGGCTTGATCTGCCTCGGCTATCAGAAGAGTACCAGGGCGATTGAATTTTATGTAAGTGATACCGGTGTAGGCATCAATGCTGAATCCATCCCTCTCATTTTTGAGAGCTTTATTCAGGGAAAAGATGTGCCACAGGAGGGAAAGGAAGGCAGTGGACTCGGACTTGCCATTGCACAGGGATGTGCAAAATTGCTGAATGGGGAAATCCGTGTTGAATCAGAACTTGGAAAGGGATCTGCATTTTATCTCTCCATCCCCGACATCGGGGCAACAGAAGACCTGCCATTGCCTGAAGAAACATACATAACACCAGGGGATAAAGCCAACCCGGTCATACTTGTGGCCGAGAATGATGCCGCTAATTTTCAGCTTATAGAGGTCATGTTAAGAGGAAGCGGGGTTAGGGTCATTGCGGCATGCAACGGCAAGGAAGCTGTCGACATCTGCCGCGATAACGATCAAATCTCCCTGGTTTTAATGGACATGAAAATGCCGGTTCTCGACGGGTTTGAAGCTACCAGGCAGATTAAGTCATTCAGGCAAAACCTCCCGGTCATTGCAGTGACGGCATTCGCACTTAGCGGGGATGAGAAAAGAGCCATTGAGGCAGGCTGCAATGATTATCTTGCAAAACCATTTGTGAAACCGGTATTATTGAACAAACTCAAACGGCATGGGATCGGGTGATCGTACAATCACCTTGTAATCCATGCGTTAACTCTTTTATTTTATTCTGAAGGATTTGAAAGACTATATCGATACAATACACTCTGCCGTTGACCGTATCGTTGCCCGGAGGGGAACCTCGGAAGCTTCAGTCATCCCTGTGCTTCAGGATATACAGCATGAATTCGGCCACCTTCCTGCGGAGGCGCTCAGGTATGCCTGTGAAATAACGGGGATCAGCCAGGCCCGGATCGAGGGGGTGGCTTCATTTTACTCCCAGTTCCGCCGCAAGCTTACCGGTGAGCACATCGTCAGCGTTTGTACCGGCACTGCCTGCCATGTGAAAGGCGCCCTTCTTGTATATGATGCCCTTCGCAGGGAAATGAAGCTTTCAGGCGAAGAGGACACCGATGCGGCAGGCGTTTTCACTATTGAGAAGGTCGCCTGTTTAGGCTGTTGCACCCTGGCACCGGTTGTCAGGATTGACCAGGTTACATACGGCCATGTGATGCCCGAACATGCAGGTGACATCCTCTCTGATTTCCTCAGGCGGGGCAAACCGGATGTGAAAGCCTCCCCCGGGGCCATTGCCGCATCTGCAGTCAAAGGAGAGATCCGGATTGGCCTGGGCTCCTGCTGCATCGCAAGCGGCAGCCAGGAAGTCAAGAACGAACTGGAAAAAACAGTGGCCGAAGCAGGTATCCGTGTTGATGTTAAACAGGTAGGCTGCGTGGGGATCTGCAACCAGGTACCTATCCTCGAGATCGTCAAACCCGGCGAGAATACTGCCTTTTATGCTCATATCAAACCCGAAGAGGTAAAAAAGGTTGTCCTGAGCCATTTTAAACCCGAAGGGACCTACCGTAAATTAAAGTCCCGGGTGGTAACTATGTTTGAGGATCTGATGGCGGATGAGGAGCCGCGCTCGGTGCAGAAGTATATGTTCGAGCAAAGAGATACCCCCTTGTCGGAATTCCTGGGTCCCCAGGTAAATATTGCCACCGAAAACCGCGGGATAGTGAGGCCGTGCGACATACATGAATACAGGAATGCCGGCGGGTTCGGGGCATTAAGAAAATGCCTTGAAACATTGACCCCTCAGGAGCTCATTGATGAAATAAAATCCAGCGGCCTGAGAGGCCGGGGCGGGGCCGGGTTTCCGACGGGACTGAAGTGGCAGCTGGTTCACGACCAGCCATCCGCCGAAAAATATATCATCTGTAATGGTGACGAAGGCGATCCCGGCGCTTTTATGGACCGTATGCTTCTTGAATCCTATCCCTACCGCATCATCGAAGGCATGATCATCGCGGCCTATGCCACCGGTGCCCATAACGGGCTGTTTTATATCAGGGCCGAATATCCGCTTGCAGTAAGGAGGGTCACCGAAGCCCTCCAGGTTTGCCAGGCCGAAGGGCTGCTGGGGGAAAATGTGATGGGAAGCGGTTTTTCATTTAACATAAGAATATTCGAAGGTGCCGGGGCATTTGTTTGCGGGGAGGAAACGGCGCTCATTGCTTCCATCGAAGGCAACAGGGGCATACCACGGCTTAGGCCGCCTTATCCTGCCGTTAAAGGAATTTACGGGAACCCGACGCTGATAAATAACACGGAAACCTTTTCTTTGGTTTCATGGATCATCCGCAAAGGGGCTCCTGCCTTTGCCCGCGTCGGCTCTGAAAAAAGCAAGGGCACCAAGGTATTTGCCCTGGCAGGTAAGGTAAACAGGGGCGGGCTTATTGAAGTGCCTATGGGTATCAGCATTCGCCGTATAGTTGAAGAGATAGGCGGGGGCATAGCCGGAGGCAAACAGTTCAAGGCAGTCCAGATAGGAGGCCCTTCGGGAGGCTGCATCCCGGCTTCCCTTGCCGGTCTGCCTATAGATTTCGAGGCCCTGTCGGAAGCGGGGGGCATGATGGGTTCAGGCGGGCTTATAGTGCTTGACGAATCGGATTGCATGGTCGACATCGCCCATTATTTCCTTTCGTTTACCCAGAGCCAGAGCTGCGGACAATGCACTTTCTGCCGTATAGGCACCCGGAGGATGCTGGAACTTCTTGAGAAGATACGAAGCGGTGAAGCGGTGAAAGCCGACCTTGAGAAACTCGAGCACCTGGCCCGCAGCACCCAGGCGGGAAGTCTTTGCGGGCTGGGGAAGACCGCGCCAAACCCGGTATTGTCCACACTGAGGTATTTCCGCCATGAATATGAAGCCCATATCAACGGTCATTGCCCCGCGGGAAAATGTGCGGCCATCATACGCTACACAATTAACGAAGAATGCATTGGTTGCACCAAATGTGCGCAGCGTTGCCCTTCAAACGCTATAGCCTACAAGCCATACGAAGTTCATGCTATCGAGCAGGAAAAATGCATCAAATGCGACATCTGCCGGCAGGTATGCCCTGTAGATGCTGTAAAAATAATCAGTGACAAAGCCCAGGCGGAATGCTGATACGAATTGATCACCGGGAAGTTGAAGCAGAGGAGGGCATGACCATCATGCAGGCTGCCGCATTGCTCGGCATTTCCATTCCCGCTCTTTGTTACCAGAAAAGCATAGCCCACCATCCTTCCTGCATGGTGTGCATGGTAAAAGATCTTGGCAGTGGCCGGCTGCTGCCGGCCTGCGAATACCCTATACAGGAAGGGATGAAAATTCAAACGCATTCCCGCGAGATCCAGGAAGCCCGCCGGGAAGCCCTGGAGCTCCTGTTAAGCGATCATGCCGGCGACTGTGAAGCCCCCTGCCGCAGGTCCTGCCCGGCTTTCATGAATATCCCCGAAATGAACAGGCTGATCGCCTCCGGGAAGTTTAATGAAGCATTGCAGCTCGTGAGGGAGGAAATTGCCTTGCCACTGGTACTTGGATACATCTGCCCCGCGCCTTGCGAAAAAGCCTGCCACCGGGCTTCCATCGATGGAGCGGTTTCAATTTGTCTTTTAAAAAGGTTTACTGCGGATGATATTTCCCGTTTGTATTCAGGCCTACTGCCATCCATCGAACGAAGCGGCAAAAAAGTGGCCATCATAGGCAGCGGCCCGGCAGGCCTCTCTGCCGCCTTTTACCTGCTTCGACGCGGCCATCTCGCAGTATTGTACGACCAGCATACGGAAGCCGGGGGAATGCTGAGGCAGCATATCACCGAAGACAAACTGCCCCGCAAGGCCCTCGATGCCGAGATCAAAGTGATCGGCCTGATGGGCGCTGAATTCAGGCTTAATACCCTCGTGACAAAAGAATTCTTTGAGACTGTCCTCCTGAAGGAGTATGATGCGGTGATCGTTGCCAGCGGAAAGGAAGAGAAACAGATCACCGTTGATTTCCACCTTGAGCGGGATGAACATGGGCTGAAAGTAAGCAGGGCTACGCTTGAAGCCCGGATCCTTAGTGAAGGTGAGACGGATCCCGGTTCCCCGTTCCCGGCTCCCCATTCCCGGTTCCCTGATCCCGGCATCTTCGCCTGCGGTAATGTGATCCATAAACGCCAGATGGCTGTGCGTTCGGTAGCCCAGGGTAAAGCCGCGGCATTATCGGCCGACCATTACCTCAAAACAGGAAAACCGGGAGCTGACCATCAGCTTTTCAACTCCTCCTTCGGGCGGCTGGCCGAAGCAGAGCAGGAAGAATACCTGAAAGAAAGCCCGGCAGCAGACCGGATTGAACCAACGAAAGGTTTTATGGGCGGGTTTACCGAAGCCGAAGCTTTGAAGGAAGCCTCAAGATGTATGAACTGTGACTGCCGCAAACCGGCAAACTGTAAACTCAGGATCCTCGCAACCGAATACCAGGCCCGCCAGAAGCGCTTTGCAGGCCCCGGGCGCAAACTAATCACCAAATCGTTTCAGCATGAGTTTGTAGTTTACGAAGCTGAGAAATGCATCAAATGCGGAAACTGTGTCGAGATCACAAGGTCCTCAGGCGAATTAAAGGGGCTCACCTATGTGGGGCGAGGATTTGACGTAAGGATTAACGTTCCCCTGGGAGGATCCTTGAAAGAGGCCCTGGTCAAAACAGGCGAGAAAGTTATCGAGGCCTGCCCTACGGGCGCCCTGTCATATAAGATCAGGAATCATGAATAATACATTAAAATCCGTGATGACCTTAATGACCGTGATGATCTTGATGCATCTTGATGCAGGCGCCCAGCAAGTGTCGACGGAATGCTGGCCATCATACAGGGGTGACGTCCGACTGACAGGCATTTCCGGGGCGGTCATCCGCCCACCTTTAAAACTTTTATGGACTTTTAAAGCCGGCGATGGCATTAAATCATCGGCCGTGATCTTCAAAGGAACAATCTATTTTGGTTGTGACGACGGCTGTTTGTATGCCCTCACGGCGAAAGGAAATTTACTCTGGAAGTTCAAAGCCGGGGCAAGCTTTGAAGCCCCTCCCCTTTTGCTTAACGGCAGGGTTTATGCAGGCTCTCTCGAAGGTGTTATTTATGCGCTTGATGCAGGAAGCGGGGCCCTGGCATGGAAGTATGTCACCGACGGGCAGGTATCGGGTTCCTGCAACTGGACTTTGGGCCCCGATAAAAAACAGGTCCGCCTCATCGTGGGGAGCTACGATTTTGACCTGCATTGCATTGATGCTTTGACCGGCAGGGGGATCTGGAAATATACAACGGGAAATTACATCAACGGGACCCCTTCAATAGCCGGGAACCTGGTTGTGACCGGCGGGTGTGACGGCTTTTTCCACCTGGTCAATACGGCCACGGGAAAGCTTGTGGGGAAGATCAACATGCTTACATACATACCTGCATCGGCAGCCATCAGCGGCAACAGGGCATATTTCGGGAATTACGACGGGCTGTTCTTTTGCGTTGACCTGAAAACACAAAAAGAAGTCTGGAAAAAAGAAGTCGGCGGTCCCTTTGTGGCATCTCCGGCTATCAAAGCGGGAAGAGTCATAAGTGCGACTCAAAGCAAAACTGTTTACTGCTTTGATGCCGCCGGCGGCAATGTGCTTTGGAAATTCAAAGCGGGGGGGAAAGTTGATGCCTCCCCGGTCATCGCAGGGGATTTTGTAGTCATCGCTTCTGGCGACGGCCGCCTTCGCCTGCTTGACATTGCAACAGGAGAAGAACGCTGGGTTTACGAAACAGGCAGTGCGCTTAGCGGAACCCCGGCGGTGACTGACAAGCTCATCGTTGTTGGAGCCGAAGACGGGACGTTGTATGCTTTTGGCCCGGCGGATGCAAAGAAACAGGATTAAAAGGGTGTTGTAAACGGGAGGTACATATGCCCGGAATGATAAAAACGAAGTAATGAAAATAGTCAATATAGTCCCGGGATTCGGGGGTACTTTCTACTGCGGGAACTGCCTGCGTGATTCAGGTTTTGCAAGCGCCCTGCGCAAGGCCGGACACGACGCCATGATACTTCCGGTATACCTCCCGCTGACGATCAGGGGAAACATGCACGAAACCCCCGTGTTTTACGGGGCAGTGAATATTTACCTCAAGCAGGTCTTCCCGTTTCTGCGGCATATGCCCGGCTGGATGGAACATTTGCTCAATTCAGCCCCGCTGCTGAAACTGGCGGCAAGCAAAGCCGGTTCAACCCGGGCGCAGGGCCTGGAAGAGCTCACCGAATCGATGCTGATGGGAAAACAGGGCCACCAGGGAAAGGAACTTGAAGAGCTGATCTTCTTTCTTAAACATCATGAAAAACCCGATATAGTGCACTTCTCGAACGCCCTCCTGCTCGGGATGGCAAAACAGATCAGGGAGGAAGTGGGCGTGCCTGTGGTTTGCTCGCTCCAGGACGAAGATGTTTGGGTGGATGCGATGAATGAACCTTACCCCGGGAAGATCTGGGGTTTGCTGGCCGAAAAAGCAAGGGATGTGGATGCCTTTGTAGCTGTAAGCCATTACTTCGCGGGAGTGATGAAGCAAAAAATGCAACTGCCTGCCGAGAAGGTTCATATTGTCCACATCGGGGTGAATCCTTCGGAATATGAATATTTTCCTGATCCTCCCATCAAGCCGGCAATAGGATATTTATCGAGGATTTATGAAGATAACGGGTTTGCAGTCCTTGTCGATGCTTTCATCCTTTTGAAATCCAGGCCCGGCTTTGAGAACCTGGAACTGCATGCCAGCGGCGGCATGACCGGCGACGATAAGGCATTTTTTCACCTTCAGGCAAAAAAACTTCAGCAGGCAGGGATCGAGAAAGATTTAGCAGTATATAAAGATTTCGGGCCGGAAAACCTGGGTGATTTTTTTAAATCGGTTTCAGTACTTTCCGTTCCGGTCTTAAAAGGAGAGGCATTCGGATTATACCAGCTGGAAGCCCTGGCCTCGGGGGTTCCCCTGGTCCAACCTGCCCTTGGGGCTTTTCCCGAGATCATAGAGGAAACAGGCGGAGGTCTTCTGTACCAGCCGAACACTCCTGAAGCCCTGGCCGGCTGCCTTGAATCCATTCTGAATGATAAGTCCAGGTTGCGGCAGTTCAGCGCCAGTGGCCGTAAAGCGGTTGAAGAGAAATTTGAATGCAGTTTGCTTACTGCAAAGATGCTCGAGGTGTATAAGAAGATATTATGATGCGGGAGCGGGGAACCGGGAGCGGGGAGCGGGGAGCGGGATAACAGGATGCGGAATACTGGATGCAGGATGCGGGGAGCGGGGAGCGGGATAACGGGTAAATAAAATTTTAGCAAATGCTGGCGGAACTTCATGACATTACGAAACATTTTAACCAGGCCCTGCTGGCCCGGCAAAAACCTGTTCTGAACGGGATCTCGCTCCAGGTCGCAGAGAACGAATCCCTGGCCATTACAGGTCCGTCGGGTTCCGGGAAAACCACCCTGCTGAATATCCTCGGTACCCTCGACGTCCCTGATTCAGGGCTGGTGATGCTAAACGGGATGAACACAGCCGGCATGAAAGAGCCTGAACTTGCAGCCCTGAGGAACAGGTTTATCGGCTTTGTGTTTCAACTTCATTTTCTGCTGCCCCAGTTGAGCCTTCTTGAGAACGTACTGCTTCCCCTGTTGCCCGTAAAGGACAAGGAAGCGATCAGGGCGGGGCGTGAAAGGGCAGGCAGGCTTATAGAGCGTATGGGATTGCAGGACCTGGTCAACGAAAAGCCTGGCCGGCTTTCGGTAGGTGAGTGCCAGAGGGCGGCTGTTGCCCGCGCCCTGGTGAACAAACCCAGGCTTTTGCTTGCCGACGAACCCACAGGTTCACTGGATGCTGAAACAGCCGCCCTCACAGGGAGGCTGTTGTCGGAACTTCAGAAGGAAGAGAAGCTTTCAATGGTTGTTGTTACCCATTCACAGGAACTTGCAGGCCGGATGGACAAGATATACAAGCTTGGTTCAGGAAAGCTGCTGCCAATTTCAAAAGGATGAATCTTACCCGCCTGGTAATCCGCGATTTCTTCCACTACAGGAAAGCCTTCCTTGCGATCCTTGCAGGAATTTTTATCAGCACGGCGGTACTTACCGGGGCGCTGGTCCTCGGCGATTCGGTAAAATACAGCCTGGAACGTTTTGCGGCTGACCGTCTCGGTAAAATACGGTATGCGATGCATCCCGGGGGAAGATATTTCAGGCAGGCCCTGGCCGCTGGCATCCGCAGTAAAACAGCATGCATCACAGCGCCGGCATTACTGTCGGAAGGCATTGCCGTCAATCAGGAAAATAATAAGAGAATCAACCGTGTACAGATTGTCGGGATCGACGGGCAGTTTACAAAATTCTGGGAGAATGCCCCATGTCCTGATGACCGGTCGGCTGTCCTCAGCAGGAATACAGCCGAAAAGCTCGGGCTAAAACCGGGCGACAACATTCTTCTCAGGATCTCTAAAGGGAGCCTCGCTCCTGCCAATGCCCCTTTTGTGGCCGAAAAAAACCCTGTGCTGGGAATAAGGTTCCGGGTATCGGCCGTGGCAGCCGATGGGAATATGGGATTATTCAGCCTGAATAATAACCAGGCTGCCCCGTTCACGGTTTTTATTTCCCTCGGTAAAATGGCGGGGATCATGGGACTTAAAGGGAAAGCTAACCTTCTCCTGGCCGGGCTGGCAGATAAACCCGGAGCGGTTAATTTTGACAGCCTGCTTCGCCAGGTATGGCAGCCCGAAGATGCAGGGATTGATTTTCACCCGCTCGGGTCAAATGGAAATTTCGAACTTACATCGGGCCGCATTTTTATTGATGACAGCATAGCGGCTGCCGTCAGATCAACCCTGCCTCAAAGTTCCTGCCTGCTGACTTACCTTGTAAACTCCTTCAGGTTTAAGGGCAGATCCACGCCCTATTCCTTTGTCACCGCGGCTTCGCCGGATTTTCCCGGAATGGACCCTGGTAAAGATGGCATCATAATAAATACATGGCTGGCTTCGGACCTTAAAGCGAAAGAAGGCGATTCCCTCAGCCTGAGGTATTTTACAATGGGCCCCGGCCGCAATCTAAGTGAAGACAGTACGGTGTTTGTGGTGCGCAGGATAAGGCCCATGCAAGACCCCATCTGGGATCCTGCCCTGATGCCTGACTTTCCCGGCATGTCGGAAGCCGGGAACTGCCGTGAATGGGAAACCGGTGCTCCTGTCGACCTGAAAAAAATAAGGCAAAAGGATGAAGACTACTGGAACTCTTACCGGGGTACTCCAAAAGCAATTATTTCACTGGCGGCCGGACAGGAACTGTGGGCGAATCCCTTTGGGACCCTTACTTCAATCAGGTTTAAAGCAGGGGTTAAAGAACTTAACACTATAACACCGGCCATCCTTAAGAAACTCAACCCGGCACAACAGGGACTGGCCTTTAAACCCGTTTATCTTGAAGGGATGAGCGCTGCATCGGAATCGACCGATTTTGCAGGTCTTTTCTTAAGCCTTAGTTTCTTCATAATACTTGCAGCCCTTCTTTTGGTTTCCTTGCTTTTTTCGCTGCATCTCCGTAACAGGACAAAGGAGTCGGGGGTTCTTTTCTCTATCGGATTCAGAAAGCAGCAAATTTTCAGGATCCTTTTCTTCGAAGGCCTTGTCCTGTCCATAGCGGGCGGGATATCGGGAGCCTTTGCAGGCCTACTTTATAACCGCCTTATGCTCACAGGCCTTAACACAATCTGGAACGATGCCGTAGGGATCTCAGGGCTGAAGATGAAAATCAGCATGCTTACACTGGTCCTCGGGGCCCTGGCAGGAACTTTTACGGCCTTACCCTTTATGCTCATTGTCCTCAGGCGAAACCTCAGGAAACCTGCATGGATCCAAGTCTCAGCATTACATTTTGACAGCCCGCCTGTCCAAAAAAGGAAACTCCTTCTAAACAGGATTATGGCCATCTTTTTTGTGTCAGGCTCCATCGCATACACTTTTTTTCTCCTGTTTTACCTGAAAACGATCAGCTCCTCCCTCTTCCTTGTTGCCGGTGCCCTGATGCTTGCAGGCGGAGCATTTGCCATGAACTCTTTTCTCCTCGGCAGGTCAGGCTTTCAGAATGAACCTTCATCCGGCATTACAGCCCTGGCATTAAAAAATGCCGGCCTGAGAAGAAACCGCAGTATAACTGTAATAATATTGCTTGCCCTTGGAACTTTCAGCATATTCATAACGGCAGCCAACCGAAAGACCTTTTATGGCCTGGAAGATGATGTGCGTTCCGGTACGGGTGGTTTCAGGTATTGGGCTGAAACCGGCATTCCACTCAGGTATGATCCTGGTTCCCCTTTGGGCATAAAGGAATATGCAATCGGGGATGAATCATGCCTTAAGAATGCATCTGTCACAGCCCTGAAGAAATTGGAGGGCGACGATGCAAGCTGCCTCAATCTGAACAAGGCTCAACTGCCTTCAGTACTCGCCATCCCTCCCGGAGCTTTCAACCGGAAAGGCTCTTTCAGCTTTCTTTCACTTGACAAGGGTATTGACAGAAACCATCCCTGGCTTGCCCTTCAAAAACCCCTTGGACCGGATGTAATTCCTGCATTCGCCGACCAGACCGTGATTACCTGGGGACTGCGGAAAAAAACCGGTGATACCCTGTTTTACACGGGGGAAAATGGTAAAAAGACCGGATTAAAACTAATGGGAGGCCTTGACAATTCAATTTTCCAGGGATACCTGCTGATCTCCGACAGCCTCTTTACCATGCATTTTCCATCCGTAGCGGGATATAAAATTTTTCTTATCGACTGCCCCTCATCCGCAGGTGACAGTATAGTGGAAACACTGGAATCGGTGTTCCGGGATTATGGTATGAACATTATCCCTGCGCGGGAAAAACTCGCATCGTTCAACAAGGTGGAAAACACATACCTTGCTGTTTTCATGCTGCTGGGCACCCTGGGAGTTATACTGGGGACTGTTGGATTGGGGGTTGTTCTCATAAGCAATATGATCGAGAGGAAACATGAACTTTCAGTCTACATTGCATTAGGGTACAACCGTAAATACATTCTGAAACTGGTAATGGCCGAATACCTGATGATCTTTCTTGCCGGGACCGGCCTTGGTGTTGTATCGTCTTTGTGCGGCATTTTTCCTTCACTGCTCTCACCCGCTTGTCAGGCGCCCGGGCTTTTAGCACTTCTGCCTGTCCCTGTTTTACTGCTTAATGGCATGCTCTGGGTTTGGCTCTCAGCCAGAGCAGTCATGACAAGTTTGCGCAAAGAAGGTTTATCAAAAGGCTTGGCAATATAATAGGTCAGCCCACCCGATAAAATAATATCCCTTTCTTTTAGTGTCGAATACCCTGTAATTGCAATGATGGGTATTGTTTCATACCCTGGAAGTTTTCTGAGTTCAGCGGTAGTCTGCAAACCATCCATTTCAGAGCTGAGGTGAATGTCCATCAGCACGACATCATATACCCTGGACTTTGCCATGGTAAGGGCTTCGAACCCGTCATATGCTTTGTCTATTAAAGCTGCATCCTCAAGAAAACGCGCCGTAAGGTCGCAGTTGAGGGGATTGTCTTCAACGATCAGGATATTTGGGATTAATTCAGGCCAAACTTCCGCCTTTTGTCCTTTATGCAATATCTCACCCAGTTTCACAGATCTTTCACTTTCGCCCTGCTTTTCTCCGCTTTCGGGAATAGGGAACCTCAGGATAAAAGTCGAACCCTGGCCCAGCTTGCTTTCAACACTTATTTCCCCATCCATCAGCTCAACAAACTGTTTGCACAAGGTCAGTCCAAGACCGGTACCTTCAAATATCCTGCCCAGACCTTCACTGGCCTGCCTGAATGGCTCAAAAATGATTTTCATCTGTCCTTCCGAGATCCCGATTCCGGTATCCATAATGCGGATCACTGCTTGTTCTTTCCCATGATATACTTCCTTGTCAACTGAAGCAGATACCATGCCTGTACCGGTAAATTTAAGAGCATTATCAAGGAGGTGATGAATGATATTATTTAAAAGGCCCGAATCCAGCTTTAATTGCAGATCACTTTCAGGGCATGGAATAAGTTCAATATGCTTTTTCCTTGCGAGGTCGTTGAAGTTCTGAATAAGGTTATTGACTGAATCGCTTAAATTTACCCCGGTCAATTCCAAGGAGGTCCTGTCCGATTCGAGAGCTGCAAGATCCAGAATGGAGTTAAGAGTAGCCATCAGCCTTTTCCCCGATGATAAGATATAATCGGCCATTTCAATGTTCTCGGGATCGGATTGCTGATCTTTCAGGAGACTGGCAAACCCGAGGATCCCATTCATTGGCGTCCTTAACTCATGACTTATATTAAGCAGCAAACAGGATTTAAGCTGGCTGAGTTCTTCGGCTTTTTCTATTGAATCCTTAAGCTCCTTTTCCATCTTTTTCCTGAGCGAAATATCTCTTGCAATCCCCCAAAATCCGACCGGGTTACCTTTATCGTCCTTCCTCAGGTAAGAAGTGAGCTCGACCGGAAAAACCTTCCCGTTTTTGCGTTTATATTCCTTCTCATATACACCGGAATATCCGTGCCTGAGGATTTTGCTGTTTACTATTTCCTGTTCCGTTTCATGCCATTGTTCCGGGGTGAGCTGCTGGTAAGAAATTTCCTTTAATTCGCTTAAAGAATATCCCAGCATAAGTTCAAACGCTTTATTACATTCGATGAACCTCCCTTCGATATCGGTCGCCACCCACCCGTCACGGATATTCTCGAACAGCTCCCTCCATCTCCTGTTGCTTTCCTGCAAGGCTTTTTCTTCGATTATTTCTTTTCTGCGGATGGCTGCGTCCCTTAACTCCCTTTCAATAGCAGGGACAAGGCGCCGCAAATTGCCTTTCATCACATAATCGTTCGCGCCCATTTTCATGGCTTTCACTGCCGTACTTTCGCCCATGATCCCGGAAACAAATATGAAGGGGATGTCCAGTTCCATCTTTTTGAATACTTTCAAAGCAACAAGACCACTGAAATCCGGCATTGCATAATCGGAAAGGATCAGGTCCCAGGTATCGTTTTCAAGGGTTTCTGTAAGACCTATCCTGGTATCCACTCTTTTCCAGATAAGCTCATAACCGGCTTTCTGTAATTCATCAATAAGCATCTGGCAGTCTTCAGCCTGGTCTTCAATGAAAAGGGCTTTTAACAGCTTCTTCATAAGGTTAAATATTTTCCGACAATCCTCAGAAGATCGTCCTTCCTCATCGGTTTTGAAATATAATCGTCGCATCCGGCTTTGAAAGACTTTTCGCGGTCATCCGACATTGCATATGCAGTCTGGGCAATGACCGGGATATTCGGTTTGCCGGCCTTCATTTTCTTTGCAACTTCATACCCGCTGATATCTGGGAGCTTGATATCAAGCATCACCATGTTGATCTCAGGGTGCCTGCTAAAAAGTTCCAGGGCTTCTTTCCCGTTCCATGCGTGCAACAGCCTGACAGCGTTCCTTGAAAGCAAAACCTCTAGAAATTCATAATTCTCGGGCTGGTCTTCTACGACCAGGACTGTCGGGTTTACCTGTGTTTTATGAACCGGTATTTTAACGGGGACAGGGCTTTCACTTTTCGCCTTAACGGAATTTAAAGGAATGGTAAAGAAGAAACTGCTTCCTTTACCCGGCTCTGATTCAAGCCATATGTGGCCCCCCATCGCCTGTACATAGCCCCGGGTAATTGATAAGCCCAGCCCGTTGCCTCCCAGGTTCAGGGATATACTTTCATCCAGTTGCCTGAACCGGTCAAAAACCAGTTCTTTGTGTGTGGGTTCTATCCCTATACCGCTGTCCCGAACAAAGAACTGTAGCAGGCCTCCGGTTTTGAAGTACCCGAATTTCACATACCCCGAAGTGGTAAATTTCAAGGCGTTACTTACAAGGTTATCAAGTACCTGCCTGAGTTTGGTTTGATCGGCAGTGACAAGGGAAGCTCCTTCACCGGGTTCGATATTCAAAGTGAAATCAAGGCCTTTTTTTGCCGCCTTGGGAAGGAACGTCCTGAGGATTGAATCCATCATTGCATTGAGATCAAACTCCGAATTGATCAGGTCGATCTGCCCCGCTTCAATTTTTGAAATATCAATCAGGTCATTGATGATATGAAGCAACTGCTCGCAGTTCTCATTGATCACCCTTGTAAATTTCTCAAAGTCTTCTGCGGTTGTATCCTGATCATTGAGCAGGCTTGAAAACCCAATGATACCGTTCATTGGTGTGCGTATCTCATGAGACATGTTTGCCAGGAATGCCGACTTCAGGCGGTCACTTTCCTCTGCCTTTTCCTTTGCCTTGATCAGATCCTTTTCGGCTTGTTTACGATTGGTGATATCCTGTATAACACCCGTTATTTTTGTGATCCGGCCTTTCTCATCCTTTAATAATTCGGCTTTTGAAAAAACATCCCTTATCTCACCGTCGGAAGCACGGTGAATCTGAAATTCCACATGATATCCATCGATCCCATCCAAAAGATCCTTAATCGCGGCATTAAGCCCGGCCCTGTAAGCGGGGAGAACCTGCGATTGAATAAGATCCAGGGGAAGAACAGGTGATGTGTACTCCAGCCCGTAAATCCGGAAGGACTCTTCAGATGCCCACATGGTTTTATTCCCCGGGTCCAGTTCCCAGTTGCCAACATGGGCAATTTCCTGGGCCTTTTGCAGCCGGAGTTCACTTTCCTTTAAGGCATCACCGGTCTTCTTCTGCTGCGTAATATCCAGGATTGAAGAAAGCAGGTATTTCTTTCCACCTACCTTAATGACGCTGGTTGAAATAAGGATATCCATTTGGCTACCGTCCTTCATACGGGCGATGGATGGCATCCCGTAAGCTTTTCCTTCCTTTCTTACCTCGTTCAGAAGCTTCTCCCTGTCCTCAGGATGAATAAATAACTTCAGGTCCTCGGAAGTCCGCCCTATTACGTCTTCCCTTGTATAGCCGGTATCCTTCAGGAATAATTCATTGACATCGCAGTACTTCCCGCCATCCAGGGATGTCAGGGTCATAGAAACAGGGCTTCTGTGGAAAATGGCCGAAAATTTATCCTCGCTTTCGAGAAGCATCTGCTTTGCCAGCTTCTGATCGGTGATATCGTGACAGATAACCATATCAGCTTCCTGCCCTTCATAATCAATCTTAGTTCCCTTGGCTTCAATCCAGCCTGTACTTCCATCGTGTAAAAGGATTTTGTATTCAACCTTGGAAGCTTCACCCTCTTTTACCAATGCAAGATCTTTAACCGCATCCTTTAAGGAATCGGGATGCAGGAGTTCTGCCATGTTCCTTCCAATGAATTGGTTGGTTCCCGATTCGGGGTAGCCGAGAATGCGCTGGACCGCCGGGTTGGTATATAAGGTATTGCCATTGAAATCGAGGATTATAAGCCCTTCCATCAGGTTATTGACAAGGGAACGGTATTTTACTTCGCTAGCAATAAGCGCTTTTTGGGATTCTTTATCCAGGAGGTTTTTAAGACCGATCCCGGCGAGCATTTCAGTAAAGCTTTTGATAAAAAATAAGTATGAATCCAGCTGCTGTTTTGACCAAACAGGAACTTCTTTGACCGCATCCAGGTACTCCTGCTCTTCAAATCCATACTTCCTTGCATTTTCCTTGAAAAAATCAATATCAGGTTTCTCAAGAAAAAACTGGCCCGTAAAGAAATTGCCAAGATGCATGCCGTTAATGATAATAGGTGTTGCATTATCTACCAGGCCATGCGGGCATCGGTACGATACCGTTGAATTAGATTCGTCGAGATGGTTGAAAATATACCTGTCGCTTTGTTTGCATTGCTGTTCCGACAATGGGTTCAACCTGTGGAATTTCGTACAGATTGATTGCCAGCCGGTTGAAGTAAGGATATTACCATCAGGATCTACTACGGAGGAAGGGAATGAATAAATCGAGTTGAGTTTATCCTGCAATGATTGAAGCATTGGGATGTCAATCAGGTCCTGCAATTTATAATTCATATTACCAATATTGGGCTGGTCTGAAAAAAAAGGGAAAGTCATGCGCAATCAAAGGTAAATAATTAATTATGAAATGCATCAAGATTATCATGCTGTTATGTGATCATGTTTTTTTCACTACCTTTGCACCCCCAAAACTTAAAACCATAGTCCTGATCCCGCAAGGATGGTTTGTCATTCCTAGCCGGGATTGTTTTTTATCGTCTGCTGACGGGATTACCCAAGTGAATATGAAAGATATAAGAAATATTGCAATCATCGCCCACGTTGACCATGGAAAAACCACCCTGGTCGACCGCATCCTTTACCAGGTGAACCTCTTCAGAGCGAACCAGCAGATGGGCGACCTTATACTCGATTCCAATGACCTGGAACGGGAAAGAGGGATAACCATTTTATCAAAGAACGTATCGGTAAGATATAAAGGCGTAAAGATCAACATCATCGATACCCCCGGCCACTCCGATTTCGGAGGGGAGGTCGAACGTGTCCTCAACATGGCCGACGGTGTTCTGCTGCTGGTCGATGCCTTTGAAGGCCCAATGCCACAGACCAGGTTCGTACTTGACAAAGCACTTGAGCTTGGCAAGATCCCCATCGTTGTGATCAACAAGGTCGACAAGCCCAACTGTTCACCCGACGAGGTCCAGGAAGCAGTTTTTGAACTGATGTTCAGCCTCGATGCCACCGAAGCCCAGCTCAATTTCCCAACGGTCTATGGTTCCTCCAAACAGGGATGGATGAGCGCCGACTGGAGAACGCCAACCACCGACATTTCATTTTTACTTGACACCATCATCAGCCATATTCCTCCCCCTGCCACGGCGCCCGGAACCCTTCAGTTGCAGATCAGCTCTCTGGATTATTCTTCATATGTAGGCCGGATTGCGGTCGGCAGAATATCAAGGGGCTCCGTCAAAGCGGGCGACAGTGTATCTCTCGTAAAAAATGACGGGACAATACTCAAATCAGTCGTCAAGGAACTATACCTTTTTGAAGGACTGAGCAAGGAAAAGGTGAAATACGAAGTTTTCGCCGGCGAGATCTGCGCTGTTCTCGGCCCCGAGAATTTCGATATCGGCGACACCATTGCCGATGCCGAAAACCCTGAAGGGCTTAAAAGGATCAGCGTGGACGAACCGACCATGAGCATGGTGTTTACCATCAACAACTCCCCGTTTGCAGGAAAGGAAGGAATTTACGTGACTTCCAGGCACTTAAGGGACAGACTCTTCCACGAAACCGAAAAGAATCTCGCATTAAGGGTCGAAGAAACAGCTTCCCCCGATACTTTTAATGTATTTGGAAGAGGCATACTCCACCTCGCCATCCTGGTCGAGACCATGAGACGCGAAGGTTATGAGTTCCAGATGGGACAGCCTAAAATCATTACAAGGATGATTGACGGCGTACTTAACGAACCCGTTGAAAACCTCAAGGTACAGGTCCCTGAAGCGTTTTCGGGAAAAGTAATAGAGATAGTCACCAAACGAAGGGGCGAGATTGTCAATATCGAACCCAAGCGCGACCGGATTACAGTTGAATTTAATATTCCCGCAAGAGGGCTCATCGGCATCAGGAACCCTATCCTTACCGCTACCGAAGGTGAAGCCATCATCGGGCACCGTTTAAAAGGCTTTGAACCCTGGAAAGGGGATATGCAGGGGAGGATAAACGGTTCGCTCATTGCAATGGAAAAAGGCCAGGCTATCAGCTATTCCATTGACAAGCTGCAGGACCGTGGGAAATTTTTCATCGAACCAGGTGATGAGATTTACGCCGGACAGGTTATCGGTGAGCATACAAGGGGCAACGACATCCTGATCAATGTGATCAAGACCAAGAAACTTTCCAATATGAGGGCTACCGGAAGCGACGATAAGGCCGTGATTTACCCGGCAGTTAAATTCTCTCTTGAAGAAGCCATGGAATATATACAGGGAGACGAATACGCAGAGGTAACCCCGAAATCGATCAGGATCCGCAAGATCATTCTCGACGAGATAGAACGCAAGCGGGCCGAGAAGAAGTCGTGAACTGGACAGCTGGATGACTGGATATCGGTGCGAAGCGCCTGATCCAGTATCCCGGATCACGTTTATCCGGTATTCGTATCTTTGATCAATTATCAAACATACGGTTATGATTTTTTCAGTTAAAAATTCAGGGATGGGCATTTGTGTGTTCATCCTTTTTTTATTTACGTTAAACGCCCGTCCGCAGGGAATTGCCGGTCCCGTCAAATATACAGACCCTAAACTCCCTTTTGCCGAGAGGGTCAACGATCTTGTTTCCCGGCTGACACTACAGGAGAAAGTCCTCCAGATGCAGAACAGCGCGCCTGCCATTGAAAGGCTGGGCATCCCGGCTTACAACTGGTGGAGTGAATGCCTGCATGGCGTCGCACGTAACGGCATTGCCACGGTTTTTCCCCAGGCTATAGGGATGGCTGCAACATGGGACCCCGGGTTGATCGGGCAAGAAGCTGATGTGGTTTCCACTGAAGCAAGGGCGAAATACTACGAATGTATTGCCCAGGGGAAACGAGGGATCTACCAGGGACTGACTTTCTGGTCGCCAAACATTAATATTTTCAGGGATCCCCGCTGGGGACGGGGGCAGGAGACTTATGGTGAAGACCCGTTCCTGACAAGCCGCATCGGCATTGCTTTTGTGAAAGGCCTGCAGGGAAACGACCCCCGGTATTTCAAGGTCATTGCCACAGCCAAGCATTACGCCGTTCACAGCGGTCCGGAACCCGACAGGCACAGCTTTGACGCCTGGTGCAGCGAAAGGGACCTCTATGAAACTTACCTCCCCGCCTTCGAGGCCCTTGTGCGTTACGGGAAGGCATATTCGGTAATGGGAGCTTACAACCGCTTCTGGAATGAACCCTGCACAGCAAGCGACCTCCTGCTGGATAAGATCCTCAGGAAGAAATGGGGATTCGGGGGTTATGTGACTTCCGACTGCGGGGCGATCTGGGATATTTATAACGGGCATAAGCTTCAGCCCGATTCAGTCAGGGCATCCGTCCTGGGAGTGAAAGCCGGCTGCGACCTGACCTGCGGAGATGAATACGGCAGCCTGGTAAATGCTGTAAAGAAAGGCTACATAAGCGAGGCGGAGATCGACGTTTCGGTGAAACGCCTGTTTACCGCGAGGTTCCGCCTGGGGCTTTTCGATCCCGATTCACTTGTGCCGTATGCAAAAATCAGGCCCTCCGACAATAATACTCCCGATCATGACCGGCTTGCGCTGAAAGTGGCTGAAGAAAGCCTGGTCCTCCTCAAGAATGACAATCACACCCTCCCCTTCGGAAAAAAAATAAAACAGCTGGCTGTCATCGGGCCTTATGCCGACAGGCTTTCGGTGCTCCTGGGCAATTACTGCGGGAAACCTTCAAATCCTGTTACCATCCTGAACGGCATCAGGGAAGCCGCCGGGACCAAAACCGAGGTGCTCTATGCGAAAGGCGTTGACGGACTTGAAGATGCTGCAATCAACTCCCGGGAGAAACAAGTAAGTACTGTTCCTGAACCAACGGCTGCCGAACTGGAAGCCGCAGCTTTGCAGATAGCAGGTAAGGCCGATGCCGTTGTTTTTGTTGGCGGGATCTCCCCTTATCTTGAAGGAGAGGAAATGGATGTGAACATCCCAGGGTTCAGCGGAGGCGACCGCACAAGCCTCGACCTGCCTGCCAATCAAACGAGCATGTTAAAAAAACTGGCATTCCTGGGAAAACCGCTTATCCTCATCCTCACAAACGGCAGCGCACTGGCTGTAAAACGGGAAGCCGAACAGATACAGGCTATAGTAGAAGCATGGTATCCCGGACAACAGGGGGGCAAAGCTGTTGCCGAAGTGTTGTTTGGAAAATACAATCCTGCCGGGCGGTTACCCGTAACATTTTATAAGTCAGCGGATGACCTTCCTAAATTTACCGATTATTCCATGAAAGGCAGAACATACAAATATTTTATCGGGGAACCCATATGGCCTTTTGGTTTTGGGCTCAGCTATTCGAAATTCGCATACCTGGAAGCCGGTGTGGATAAACCGCAATATTCATCCGCCGACACCATAAATCTTAAAGTAAAAGTGAGAAACGAAGGGCCGTTCGACGGGGACGAGGTGGTACAAGTCTATCTGCGGAAGAAGGATTCCCGTTTTGACAGGCCCCTGAAATCCCTCTGCGGCTTTTTGCGTAAAAACATACTGAATGCTTCAACAGAGCTTTTTATCCTTAAAGTTGCGGTGAATGACTTTCGCTTGTTTGACCCCTCCCTGCAGGATTATACCGTTGAGCCCGGGGGATACGATTTACTTATAGGCCCTGATTCCTCAACTCCTTTGCTGACCGCCCATATCGAAGTTAAATAGTATGAGCATGTTCACTCTGCCAGGGTTGCACAACCTGGTAAAACCGCTTTTTGCAGGCTTGCTGTTGCTGGGATCTGCGGCTTCGGCACAGACCGGTACAGAATATCCTCCCCCCGGGAAGCTCAGGGCCGATTCGCCGGCATACCTCTCAGTGCTCGAACGATGGGCCCTGGCAACAGGGAAATCCTCATACAAGAATGATACTGGTCTGATCCTTGCCAATTCCCTCGCTGCAAAATGCATTTTTACTTTACTGAACAACCGCCAGGGACCTGCCGGGGGATTAAAACACGAAGGGGTGTATCCATCGTACAAGGACTTTGCCGGGTTCTGGGCCTGGGACAGCTGGAAGCAGGCCTATGCCCTTGCCGGTATTGCCCCTGAACTTGCAAAGAACAATATTCGTGCTATGTTCGATTACCAGGATTCATCGGGGATGGTAGCCGATTGTATTTTCATCGACAGCACCGAAAACAATTACCGTGACACAAAACCTCCATTGGCAGCATGGGCCGTGGCGGAGATCTTCAGGCAAACCTCCGATACCTGTTTTGCAAGGGAAATGTTCGCCCGGCTGGTGAAATACCATCACTGGTGGTATAAAAACCGCGATCATGACCATAACGGTTTGTGCGAATACGGTTCAACCGACGGTACCCTGCAGGCGGCGCGCTGGGAAAGCGGATGGGATAATGCAGTGCGTTTCGACAGCGCCCGTATGGTGCAGAATAACTCATATGCCTGGAGCATGGACCAGGAAAGTGCAGACCTTAACTCGTATCTTTTTGTTGAAAAGCGCTGCCTTTCATCCCTCGCAACGGCCCTGGGCGAAACCGCCCTTGCCGAAACCCTGGATGAAGAAGCTATTACCTTGGGGAACCTGATCCGCACTATAATGTGGGATGAAAGATCAGGATTTTTCTACGACATTCGCCTGACAACCAAACGAGCTGTCGTTGTGCCTGAACCGAACGGATGGATACCTCTGTGGGCAGGGATTGCATCAGAGGAGCAGGCCCGGCGTATCCGCAACCGGATTATGAGCAGTGAGGAATTCAATACTTTTGTCCCGTTTCCCACTGTGGCTGCCGACAATCCGGGGTTTAACCCTGAAAAAGGTTACTGGCGGGGCCCGGTCTGGCTCGACCAGGCATACTTTGCCATCAAGGGCCTGATGAAATATGGATACGGTGAAGAAGCGGTGCTGCTCATGAATAAACTTTTCAGAAACTGCGAAGGCCTCTCCGATCCTGCCCGGCCCATAAGGGAAAACTACAACCCTCTTACAGGGCAAGGTATGAATGCTGAAAATTTCAGCTGGTCGGCCGCCCATGTTTTGATGATGATTTCAGAAGTAAATCCTCACCTCAGATAATAAATATATAATAAATTAGTGATTGTAGTAAATAATGTTGTATCTTTGCACAAATTATTAAAAATTATAGTATTATGAACAAAGGTGTTGTCAAATTCTTTAACAATAGTAAAGGATTTGGATTTATTAAAGACGAAGAGTCAAACAAAGAGTATTTTGTGCACGCATCAGGCCTTATTGATGAAATCAGGGAAAACGATGAAGTAACTTTCACTCTTCAGGAAGGAAAAAAAGGATTAAATGCAGTAAACGTTAAAATAGCTTAGGCTATACCGTTTGCTATATTTACAGATCTTGAGGCTGTCCCATAAGGGATGGCCTCTTTCTTTTTAATTTGGTCCCGGGATGGATTTCGTCTGGAATATTGAAAATAAATCCCTGGAAATAAAGCAAATGACGCAAAAATGCGTATATTGTAGCAAATATTAAAAATATCCCATTGAAAAATACCAGAAACAGGAAAAATGATGCGTTGGCCAACCGGCTGAGTCTGACAAACCACCGGCTCAATGTCCCAAATTTAAAACTGGCAACCGGGTCGGTTCTTGATAAATTCCCTATTGTGCTTGACGGTGGAAGAACTGTGATTTTCATCTCAGATAAGAGTAAAGAAGCTGAGATCAGGCAGAGATACGCAATGCGCGGGCAACAGGGATAGGGTTAATGTTGCCTTATATTCAACTAAAGCAAGCCAGGCTTATTAAATGTTAAGGGCTATTTATTGAATTATGAAAATCCGAAAAAGTCATCTTCCATTTATCCTTCTTTGTTTTTTCACAACCTGGTTCGCAGGCTTCAACTTCGTTTCGGGGCAGGACAGGGATGCAGTGAAAATCAAACCTGCGGAAGCGAAAAGCTTACTTTCAGAAGGTAATATCAGGTTCGTTTCAGGAAATACCTTACACCCCCGGCAGGATGCCGACAGGCGAAAAGAACTTGCCAATGGACAGCATCCATATGCAGTCATACTGGGGTGTTCAGATTCGCGCATAAGTCCGGAAATAGT